>OGHH01000643.1_pt1 | contig 35133 bp, 37 predicted proteins | sample 1571471 | NCBI WGS metagenome assembly OGHH01 (sample SAMEA2581936, study PRJEB24529) | metagenome | biome: Human gut stool | place: China | collected 2011
GGGTCTACACCGCTAAGTACGACAATAACAGGTACGTTCGTCCGGTTCTAGCTTTTTAACTTTAACCATTTACCAATTAACGGCCCGTTCGACGGGCCGTTTTTTTAGGGGATAAATAAAGCTTAATTGATTTCCAGCGGCAGATAAATGGTGAAGGTGGTGCCGTTGTATGCGGTTGACGTAACCGTCAGGTTGCCTTTGTGCCGCAGGATAATATGTTTGGCAATTGCCAGGCCCAAACCGGTTCCTTTGATGTTTAAGTCTTTGTGTTCCTGCATCCGGTAAAATCTTTCGGTCAGCCGGGCCAGATTTTCGGGAGAAATTTTCGGCCCCTTGTTGTTAACCGAAATGGCAACCGCTTTGCCTTTGGCAACCTGAAAACTCTTTGACGGCGGAATGTTGTCAACCAGCCGTGCCTTAATCAGCATATCGCTTTTGGCAACGCCGTATTTAACCGCATTGTCGGCCAGATTTTGCACCACCTGTTTAACCTGGCGCGCATCGGCGGTAATTTCCGGCAGATCGGGCTCAATAAAGCTGTGAATGGCAATTTCGCGGGCTTTTGCTTTTAGTGACAATGCTTCGCTGACCTCGCCGATAATTTTGGCGACATCGACTTTGTCTTCCGGCGGCATATCCTGACTCATTTCGATTTTGGAGAGCGACAGCAGGTTTTCAATCAGCGACGACATATATTCGGCCTGCTCCTGCATAATTTTCAAAAATTTGTCGCGCGCTTCGGCATCGTCTTTGGCCGAGGTCTGCAGGGTTTCGATAAAGCCGGAGATAATCGCCAGCGGCGTCCGCAGTTCATGGCTGGCATTGGCCACAAAATCAGACTGCATCTTTTCGATTTTCATGGCCTTGGTCAGGTCATACAGGGAAATAACCGCCACGGCCCGCCCTTTGGAAAGGTAAGGCAGCTGTTTGATATGGGCGTAAAGTTTCTGGTCAATCGGTTTCTTAACGTAAAAAATCAGGTTTTCCGATTCGCTTTCTTTTTTCAAAACCCGGGAAACCGCCTCAATAAAATTGTTTGAATCAATCACCTTTTCAATGTTTTTATCGGTGATTTCCTTGCCGAACAGCGTGCGTGACGACAAATTGGCGCCGATAACGTTTCCGGCGCGGTCAATCATCATAATCGGGTCGGGCAGGGTGTCCAGAACTGCGGTGTCGGAAATTGTCTGCGCCTCCAGCGTGTCGGTTTTGGCGGCCCAGAAACGGTGCATGGCATTTACCGCTTCCACGATTTCCTTGGCGTCTTTTTCCGAAAGCTCAATACTGCCTTCGCCGGGCACTTCGCCGCGGGAAACGTTTTTGACATAGTTTTTGAGCTGTTGCAGTTCAAAGGTAATCGGCAGCAGGAAGACCACGTTAAACAGGATAATCGTCGCGTAGGAAATAACCGCCATGGACGGCGCCAGCAGCCGCAATGCCACCAGCATAATGAAAACCATTGCCGAAGGCAGCGAAAGAACCAGTACCCGGTCGGCAAATTTATTGTTTTTTTCAAATTTATAATAGTTGCTGCTGCGTTTAAACATCTTCTTGTTCCATAAATACGAAAAAAGTCTGGACGACACCCTAAAATATATTATGATACAGATAGTTTAAATTTATTAAATAATCTGAGAAAAATGACTGAAAACAACACCGCCTCCATAACGCCGATGATGGCGCAGTATCTTGAAATCAAACAACAGCATCAGGACTATCTTCTCTTTTACCGCATGGGCGATTTTTATGAGATGTTTTTTGACGATGCGGTCACCGCTTCCAAAGCGCTGGACATCGCGCTGACCAAACGCGGCAAGCACGAAGGGCAGGATATTCCGATGTGCGGGGTTCCTTTCCATGCTTATGAAAGCTATCTTGCCAAGTTAATCCGCCAGGGCTATAAAGTGGCGATCTGCGAACAGACCGAAGACCCCAAAGAGGCCAAAAAGCGCGGTTATAAATCAGTCGTCCGCCGCGAGGTTATTCGTCTGGTGACCCCCGGCACCCTGACCGAAGACAATCTGCTTGATTCCAAGCGCAACAACTTTATTTTGAGCCTGGCCAAGCTGAACGAGACGCTGGGGCTGTCCTGGCTTGATCTGTCCACCGGTGATTTTTACACGCAGGAAATCAGCCTGCGCGACAAAGACGAGGCGGTTATTCTGAGCTCGTCTCTGGCCCGGTTGAGCCCGGTTGAAATTCTGGTTTCCGATTCATATTTGCAAAATTCCGCGCTGTTTAACATTCTCAACGAATATCGCGAGAAACTGTCGGTTTTGCCGCAGGCGCGCTTTAACAGCGAAAATGCCCGCAAACGCCTGCAAGACATCTTCAAGGTCGAAACGCTGGATGCCTTCGGCAATTTCAGCCGCGCCGAAACCACGGCGGCCGGCATTCTGCTGGATTATGTCGAAAATACCCAGAAAGGGCAGATGCCCCGCATTGAAAAACCGGTCAAAGTTTATGAAAACAAGGTGATGGAGATTGACGGCGCAACCCGTAAAAACCTCGAACTCCTCGAATCTCTGACCGGCGACAAAGGCGCCACTCTGCTTTCGGTGATGGACCGCACGGTTACCGCCGTCGGCGGCCGCCTGCTTGCCGGGCGCGTGGCCAGTCCGCTGGTCGATTTGCCGGAAATCAACCAGCGTTTGGATGTCATTGAGTTCTTTATGAACCATCCCCGTTTGCGGGAAGATATCCGCGAACTGCTGAAATCCTGCCCCGATATGGAACGCGCCGTTTCCCGTCTCAGTCTCGGCCGCGGCGGTCCGCGCGATTTGGCCAATATCAAAACCACGCTGTCGGTTATTCCTAAGATTAAAAACATTCTGTCCGATTTCAACTCCGGCGCCGGCGCTTCGGTCGAGCATGAACTTCCCGCGGCGGTATCCGCCATTATCGGGCGTCTGGGTTTTCATGAAAATCTGGTCGAAACGCTGGATAAGGCGCTTGATGAAGAATTGCCGCTGCTGGCGCGTGACGGCGGCTTTATCCGCCCCGGCTATTATCCGCCGCTCGATGCCGTTAAGGAATTGAAGGAAGACAGCCATAAACTGATTCTTGAACTGCAAAACAAATATGCCGAGGCGGTCAACATTCCCAATCTGAAAATCAAATACAACAATGTTATCGGCTATTTTATTGAGGTTCAGAGCAAATTTGCCACCGAAATGCTGGAGAACAAAGACTTTATTCACCGTCAGTCAGTGCTGAATGCCGCCCGCTTTACCACGGTTGAACTGACTGAGCTTGAAAACGGCATCCGCGGCGCTGCCGAAAAGTCGCTGGCAATGGAGCTTGAACTGTTTGACAATATGGTTCGCGACATTATTGCCGTTTCCGATGACATTTCCCGCACCGCCAAAGCTCTGGGAGAGCTCGACGTCGGTGCGGCGCTGGCCGATTTGGCGGTTGAAAACGGCTACTGCCGCCCGCAGCTTGACAATTCGCTGGCCTTTGAAATTGTCGAAGGACGCCACCCGGTTGTCGAATATGCCATCAAAAAAGAGCATGGCGGCGCTTTTGTCGGCAATGACTGCGTTCTCGACGAAAACAACCTTATCTGGTTGCTCACCGGACCGAATATGGCCGGTAAGTCAACCTTCCTTCGTCAGAATGCGATTATTGCCATTATGGCGCAGATGGGTTCTTTCGTGCCCTGCAAGTCGGCGCATATCGGCATTGTCGATAAAATCTTTTCCCGCGTCGGCGCCAGTGACGATTTGGCGCGCGGCCGTTCCACGTTTATGGTGGAAATGGTTGAAACTGCCAGTATTCTGAACCAGGCGGATGAACGCTCTTTTGTCATTTTGGATGAAATCGGACGCGGCACGGCCACCTTCGACGGCTTGTCCATTGCCTGGGCGGTTATCGAGCATCTGCACGAAGCCAATCGCTGCCGGGCCTTGTTTGCCACTCATTACCATGAGCTGACCAGCTTGGTTTCCAAACTGACCCGGATGAGCCTGCATTGTATGAAAATCAAAGAGTTTAACGAGGAAGTTGTCTTCCTGCATGAGGTAATCAGCGGCGCCGCCGACCGCTCTTACGGTATTCATGTCGCCAAACTGGCCGGCTTGCCCAAAGTCGTGATTAAACGCGCCGAGCAGGTTCTTCAGTCTTTGGAAAGTGACAACGGTCACAAAAACGTGGCCGAACTGGCCGACGACCTGCCTCTGTTTGCCTCGCTCAAGCCCAAAGAGGACGTTGTTCCCGTCAAATCTGAACTGGCGGAGTTTCTTGAACATCTGAATCCCGACGACCTTACGCCGCGCGAAGCTTTGGAAAAGCTCTATGAGCTTAAAAATTTGAGCGCGGACAAAGCCGCCTGAAACGGATAACAGGAGAAAAACGGCTTTTTTCATTAACAGGTTTTATTGAAAAATGTTTAATTGAGCAAAAACAACAAGATAACAAGCGGTATAATAATACCGCTTGTTATCTGTATGAAAAATAAAGAAATTTTGTTGTTGACATTAATATTCTTTCCTGTATATTCATCTCGAATTTAATAACCATCTTTTATAAAGAGAGAAAATATGAACACTTATGCAACAAAACCATCTGATATTCAGAGAAAATGGTATGTCGTTGACGCCGAAGGTGTCGTATTGGGTCGTCTGTCTGCCGAAATCTCCAAGATTCTGCGCGGCAAACACAAACCCTGCTACGTTCCGAACCTTGACTGCGGCGACTATGTCGTTGTCATCAATGCCGACAAAGTCAAGCTCACCGGCCGTAAACTGACTCACAAGAAATATTTCAAACATACCGGTTGGATTGGCGGTATTAAAGAAACGACTCCGGCAAAAATTTTGGCCGGCCGTTTCCCGGAAAGAGTTATCGAAAAAGCTGTTGAACGTATGATTTCCCGCAATCCGCTGGGCCGTCAGCAGATGACCAAACTGAAAGTTTATGCCGGTTCCGAACATCCGCATACCGCTCAGAATCCTGAAGTTCTGGATATTGCGGCTAAGAACCCGAAGAATAAAAGGAGCGCATTATAATGGCTGAAAAAATCGATTCTTTAAAAGAAATTAAAACCTCAGCTGCTGCTTCTGCTGAAGTTCGCAAACCCAAACGCGACAAACAGGGCCGCTCTTACGCTACTGGTAAGAGAAAAGACGCCGTTGCCCGCGTATGGATTAAACCGGGTAAAGGCAATGTGACCATTAACGAAAAATCGATCGATCAGTATTTTGCTCGTCCGGTTTTGAAGATGATCATCAATCAGCCGTTTGAAGTTGCTAACCGCGAAAACGAATTTGATGTTATCTGCACCGTAAAAGGCGGCGGATTGTCCGGCCAGGCCGGTGCCATCAAACACGGTATCGCCAAAGCTCTGAACGAATATGAACCGGAACTGAGAACCGTTCTGAAGAAGGCCGGTTTCCTGACCCGCGATGACCGCGTTGTTGAACGTAAGAAATTTGGTAAAGCGAAAGCCCGCCGTTCTTACCAGTTCTCCAAACGTTAATTGGTATCAAGAAAATATCTTGTATTTTCAATGGGTTGTAAGAAATTGCAACCCATTTTTCGTATTCACATAATATTCACATATCCCTTGACTTTCCTTAATTACCAATTTACCATTTTCACAAATCATTCACAGTTTTAACGATTTTTTGAGGGTAAAATGGACGGTAATTTCTACACAGAAACTTATACATATAGAGAAGGTCGCATCCTTATCTATAAGCGTCCTAATTTCCAAAATTTTCAATGTCGTTTGCGTGTCCAAGGTACTAAAGGATATATTATCAAATTTTGTGATTCTTCAAATATATTCGTCCTAACGAATTCTATAAAATTAAATGGAAACATTTGGAAACTCATACAGAAGATGGCATCAAAACACTTTATATAACAATTTCTTACCATACAAAAACTGGTAAGCGTGTGCTTGTTGGTTTGCCTGAAGTCTATGAAGTATATAATATCAAGCATTTTTCTAAATATACTCAAGAAGATGACTTCTTTTTTACCAATTATGACGACTCTCAAATGAAGAATTGGAGTAAGACCTACCTAGATTTTTAAAGAAAATAAACCTTTATATGAGTGATGAAGGCAAAGCAAGATAACCATATTTGCGTTATCATTATTATGCAACACAGCGATTGTTGGAAAGTGTCAAATCACGCAAAGACATCTTTGGTAATACGGTTTATACGGATAATAAAGGCAACAAAACCAAAGTGAGCGAAGATGCTTTAGGAAATACATTCTATCGCACAAACAATGGTAAAAAAGTTAAGGGTCGGACTTTGGGTAACACAACAACTTGCGAATAAGGTTGCTTTATAATCTATTTTCCTATTTCCCAGCGATTATAAACGGCAAGATAAATGGGCCTAATTCATACATAGCCAAGAAAAGTGCTATAAGTTTCAGTAAGTCCCATAATCCAGGGAATATAAAGCATAGAATACCAATAATTGAATATCCTATAAGCAAAATCATTATAACTTGGCCACAGCCAATATTCTTTTTTCCGTCTGTTGCATCTGCATTTTCTTCTGAAATAGTACCATCTTCTTCGCTACTATAATCATATTCTGTCGTATTATCTCCGTTGGGGTTCATTATTCCTTTTAGTTCTTCATTAGATATAAAAGTTGTGAATGCGCGCTTTAAGGATTTTTTCCCCTCTAAAAACAAGCAATCGCCATATTCAAAAGAAAATTTTGCATAAGGTGTATTGATAAAAAGATTGGAAGCATTTTCATCTTCCAAACGATAGGTAAGGCGGTTCGGAAAGAGTTTCAAAGTCATCTCATTCATAATAGTTTTAGTTGGTTTGGTTATGGACATAATTAAATGAATACCAACTCTTTCGCCCTCAATAGCCAATCGCTGAATATAATTGTTATTATCGTTTTGAGTGTTAAGAAGTTCATCTGCAAACTTATCGCTAATTGCTGCGACAATATAAGGCATTTTTTCGCCAAATTCTTTGTATTCCTCTATGCTTTGAACTTGTTTCTTGGAAAATAGGGCTAAACGGGTATCTATTTCCATAGAGAAGAAAGCCACAAATTTCTTAATATCGTCTTTTCCTGTTTGAATAGGAGCAAAAAGGTAGGGGCTGTTTTTAAAGGCGGCAAATTCTTCTGCTTTGGGACTTGCTAAAACTAATTTAAGTTCATTAGGAGTGAGGTTTTGGATCAAGCAAGTTAAAAGGGTTCTGACACAAACGCTTTTACCTGAATTTTTATCTCCCGCAATGAGCAGATTACGCAAAGAAACCAAATCATAAATCAGAAGGTGTTCATTATTATCTATACCAATGCAGATAGGTAAGTTTTCATCCAGTTTTTCGGTTATATACTGTGAAGTTTTCGGCAGGTGTTGAAAACCATTGTTAATTTCAAGAACAATTAGGTCTTTCATTTCCCAAGTATAAACAAAATCTCGTATTAATTCAAATTCGATTGACCTTTTATTGTCACAAAATGTGCTGATGGTGGTATTCCCCCCGGGCTTAAAGAGAATCTGCATGCAATCTGACTTAAATACAGTATCTTGAATTCTACCTTCAATTCCGTAGGAATGTAAAACATCTTCAAAAGTATTAGTCATTTTGAGTCCTTTCATTTATATATAATCGTCAGAAAATCCCGTTTGGAAAGAAAAAAATATATTTTTCAAAAGAAATTTTAAGGAATCCTTTCTATAAAGCATTAAAAAAGAAAATTGATAGAATTAAAGCTTGCTTTGAAAATGGTGGAGATATTTTACAATTTTTGACAGAACGAACTAATCATTTAGTTTTTGAAGATAAATTATTAAATAACTGGGGAATTGTGCATTTACATCCTGTTAATGAGCGGAATCCTAATAATGATAACCTGTTATTATTTGTTATATTCAAGACGATAACGTTTTTTTTCTTGAACATTGGAAATCATAATAGTTTTGCTGATGTTAGATTGTTAGAAATTATAGATAACAATTGGTTAGGCTTATTAAATATTTTTAATAATTATACACCATCTGTTCAATACTGAACAGGAAATTCTTAATTTTAGAAAATATAGAATTGCTTATACTCTATCTGTTAATGGGAAAACTGTTGCAACGCAAATGGATAGCTTGCGAAAAAGAACAATCTTTCCAATTGCCATTAATAGAGCATTAGAAGATATTGCAATATTAGTATTGGATAATAAACTAAATTTTACATCGGCAATGGGAAAACAGGATTTTAATGAATTAGATATTCATATTGGCTTTGATAGTGAGAAAAAACAAGTTATGAATTATGATAAAAATTCTAAGTCAGGATTTAATATTGATAATGTAAAACATTTTATTTATCTTTCAAATATTTTAAGAAATTACAATATTTTCTAATTTTACACGCAAAGAATCTGACTTGAAGATTAGTTTTTTTCACATTCACAGAACCTTCACATAAAAATTTTATAAAGATCAGCATATTGATTCTGCGTATAAAATTTTTAATATTAATTCAGAAAACGTTAATCGTTTATGGAATTTTCAAGAAAAGAGGAAGTTTTGGCTTCCTCTTTTTTTATATCTGTATAAATCCCGATTGTAATTCCGCAAAAAAGAACTATACTCTTAATGCAAACAAAAAAACAAGGAGTAGCCGAATGAGAAAAGTAACTTTATTGACTGCGGCCGTTTTGTTAAGTGGGATATCAGCTGTTCAGGCCGCGTTCGTCGGTTCTGAGACCGTTAATCCGGTAACGGTGGCTGAGGCCGCTAAAATGCCGGATGAAAGCCGGGTAACGTTGCAGGGATATATTGTCAGTCATTTGGGCGGCGAAGATTACACTTTTAAAGATGAAAGCGGCTCAATTAAAATAGAAATTGACGAGAAAGTCTGGCAGGGGCTGGATGTCTCTCCGCAAGATAAGGTTGAAGTCCGCGGCGAAGTTGATACCCACAAATATAAACCGACGGATATTGAAGTTGAAACAATCCGCCTGGTAAAATAATATCCGCCTGAAAAGATGCCTGATGAAAGCCGTGACGATTTGGCAGCCTTACGCCGGAGCTGTTGCTGCCAGACTGAAAAGTTATGAAACCCGCAGTTGGCCGACCCGTTACCGCGGGCCGATAGCGATTCACGCTTCCGTTCGTCCCGTAAAGGGGGACGCGCGCCGTTTGGCCGAGACTTACGGATTAAAAGCCGAACGGTTCGGAGAAATAGTCGCTTATGCCGATTTGACGGATTGTCTGCTGATGACGCCGGATTTAATTGCAGCCCAAAGCCGCCAAGAACTCGATTTCGGCGACTGGCATCCCGGGCGATATGCCTGGAGATTGGAAAATATCCGCTTGCCCGGGCATCCGATTAAAGTTGTCGGACGTCAGGGACTGTGGAATTTCAATGAACCCCCTCAGCCGGAAATTGCCTTGTAAAATGCGGCACAATAGAGAAGAGAAAATTTTTTGTAACAAAAAATTAACAAAATTGACAAAAATAAATTATTGACGGAATTGTCAAAAAATGGTATAGTCCTCCCATCATTCACATAAAAAAAGGACTTGCCCAATGTTAAATATTCAGTCTGTAAAAGAAATTGAGACCTTATGCGCCAAGATAGCCAGCCGCAATAACATTTCTTTTCATGATGCTTTTGAATGCCTGTCGGAAGAACAGCAGGCCGTCTATGACGAATATATGACCCGCCAGTATAAAAATAAGCTGAACAATATGTTTGGTGCGGATTGGATTAAAAAGGCATCTCCGGTGATGTTGTATAATGTTTCTCTGAAAAATTACAAAAAACATATTTATACTTTGTAATTTTTCTTTGCGCCATTCCGGGCTGTGCTCCCTGTCAGCCCGGATATCAAAAAGCCTCTTCCCCAAAGAGGCTTTTTTCTTTTTCGGCTTTATTTCTTGCGTTTACTTTTTTGACAGGCATGCTAAACTGCATCTTGAAATTGAGGGAGAAAACCATGGAACAAGCTCTGCCGGAATTGCTGACGCGCTATGACACCTTTATTTTGGACAGCAGTCTGACGTTGATTTCACCCTCCGGGGGCTTTTATCCCGGTGTGGAAACAACGCTTTCCCGTCTCATTGAACAGCATAAACAAGTCATTGTTTTTATTAATCATCCCCTTCCGCCGGAAGCCTGCTTTAAGGAAAGTTTCTGGCAGCCGTGGATTGAGCGAGGTGTTCGTTTTTTTACTTCCGGCGGTATCTGCCTGAAACTTTTGGCAGAGCAGGGATATTTCAGCTATTTCTTATTTGGCGGCCGTCTTCTGCCGGGCATGATTTTTGCTCCGGAAATAACCATGGCGGAATGTGTATATCTTGATTTGCCGGCGCTGCCGCTGGCATTTCTGCCGGCCGAAAATTTAATCCGCACGCCGGAATTTCCCCAGCTTGGTTTTGCTCCCGACATAACGCCGTTTGCTCCGCTTCTGCGCGAGGCAGCCGCACAGAATAAAGTCCTTTATTGCGCTCGTCCGGCATTGAGGGAAACAATGTTTGTCGGACAGCGGAAAGTCATTTCCAACAAGGCGATTGTGGATTATTACCGCAGTCAGGGCGGAACGGCGGTTGAAGTCGGCAAACCGGCACCGGCAGCTTATGAATATATCTTGCGCAGCCTGCCGCATACCGGTAAAATTCTCTGTGTCGGAGCCGTGCCGGACATAGATGTCCGCGGTGCCGAGAACCTGAAAAATTCCGGCTGGGAAGTGTCATCTTTGTTAGTCGGAACATCTGAAAAAAATGCTGCGGAACTGTCCGGCTTATCTCTTCGCCCCGATTATACGACAGCCGGCTTCGGTTTAATCTCCTGATTTTGTCTAAATTTTCTGGACTGATTAAATAATTTATGTTATCCTGAACGCAGGAAACATAAATTATTAAGATATGAAAAAGCTATTGTGTCTTTTCGCGGGAATAACGCTCAGCGTTCTCTCGCTTTCGGCTCAAGATAAGTTCGAACGCTTCATCAATCGGTTGAACCGTACCGAAGAAGTCTGCCGCCGCTTGATTAACACCGGAAACGAATTGAAAAGATTGTCTCCGGTGAAGGAATATGACCGCCAAACCACACAAGTTCGTGTTGTCGGGCGGAGAGTTAAAAAGGTCACGATCGGTGATGTTGTGATTGTCAATAAAAAAGACCGGGTAGATGTCTATCGTCAGAAAAACGGTTCCCGCAATCGTCTGGCTTTGATTTCAAAGCTGTATGACAGTGAGCACGTCTATACGGCGGAAGCTTTGGTCACCGGCGGCATTGTTGCCTATAAGGTGGGAATTGTCGTTGAAGATAGGCAGGCCGTGGTTTTCAAATTGGCAGGTACGCGCATCGCCGAAGAATATGATTTGGAATAATAACCCTTTTAATTTTTAATTATTATGAAAAAGTTATTTTTGATGATGTTGTTCATCGTCGCCGGGGTGACATATATGCATGCCCAGCAAAGCTATGTAACGTCTAAAAAGACGACAGTCACCACTGAAAAGTACAATAAAAGTAAAATTGTTGCGCTTCAGTGGATTAACCTGCGGATAGAGAGTTATTCAAAATTCTTGCAGGTTTATGAGCTGAATCCCCAAACCGGAAAATGGGAGGAAAAGCAGTATATTCCGCGAAACAAGCCCGGAACTTACAGCTTTCCGAAGACGATGATTTGGCATGAGACACTTCCCCGGAAGTATGTCAGCCACACTGTCAAGGTAACCGTTACCAACCCGAATGAAGGGGCAGGGGTTTCTGTAACAATGAACGGTTCGGTCAAGGAGTTTTTCTCTCTCAAACCGTAGCCCATAACCCTAAAAAAAAGGAAAGTTCATTTTGAACTTTCCTTTTTTTTATTCTGAGATTATGTTAGAAGAATAAGAGTAACACCAAAAGGGCTTCATCATGAAATATCAGGAATATAACGTAAATCAGGCCAAAGGCGTCCGTTTGTTTGAGGCGGTGCGGCTCGACGGCATGATTCTGGAAAAAGGGCACATTCTTAATGATGAAGACATTATTCAACTTAAATTGTCCGGTATAAAGCGCATTTTCGGTGCCGAGATGGGCGAAAACGATTTGGATTATCAAACGGCGCTGGGAGTAATTGCCGCCAAACTCTGCGGGGAGAATACCGCCTTTGCCGTTAACGAAGACGGACTTTGCCGCATTGTGGCGGATGCCGACGGTATTTTCGTTGCTTCCGACGACCGGATTGCCAAGTTTAACCGTTTGTCTCCCGTGCTTGTTTTGAATACGGTTCCGCCTTATGCCGAGATTAAATGCGGTGAGGTAATTGCCGAATTGGAGCTGACTGTTCCGGTTATTTCCGCCGCCGCGGTTGATGAATTTGTTTTCAGCATTTCCGGCAATATACCGCTGCTGCAGGTGATTAATCTGCCGGAACAAAAGGTAACTTTGCTTTATACCAAATTTTACAATGACAAGACCGAAACCGCCCATTTTACCAACGTCGTTACCAGGCTGGTGCGCAATTTCAAAGGGCTTAACCTGCAATTTGGCGCTGAGCATGAGGCCAAACACGAGATCGAAAAAGTGGCCGATGTTCTGGAGGTGGTGCTGAAAGGCGACGGCAGTGTCGTCTTCATTATTCCCGGCAGCCGCAGCGGACACGATGATGACGTTGTTCCCGCCGCCGTGCGTTCGGTAGCCGATGAAATTGTCTGCCGCGGCATTCCGCAAATCGGCGTGCCCGATCTGCAAATCGCCGTCAAAAAAGATAAAAAAATAATTTTGTTGCCGTTCGATTATGATCGCGTTGATTCGGAATTGACCGGGCATTTTATCAAACAGGCGCTGGTGAATGAAAAACTGACTCCGGCCGATTTTGCCCGCCCGCAGAATGTGCTGTTGCCGCGCGGGCAGACATACGACGGAGAGGAAGAATTGCTGCGGGCCGGTACGGCGCAGCACCCGGGTGCGGCAAAAGTTGCCGTCGTTGTTCTTGCCGCCGGCGCCGGTCGGCGGGCCGGGCGCAATAAGCTGCTTTATGAAGTAGATGATGAACCGCTGTTTTTGCGGGCTGTCCGCGCAGCCATTCATTCGGAAGCCGGTCCTGTTTTTGTTATCATCGGCGACCATGCGGCGGAGTTTGAAGAAGCGCTGGAGAATATCGATGTCAATGTCATCTATAATCCGGCTTATCGCTCCGGTATCAAAACCAGCATTAATTTGGGACTGAAATCCGTTCCCAATTTTTGCGACGGCGTGCTCCTTCTGCCGGCGGATATGCCGAATATAACGCCCCAGTTTATCAATAAAATGATTAAACAGTTTGATAAAAAAACGGAAAAACAAGTTGTTACTGCCGCTTTAAACGGCGTTAAAAGCAATCCGGTTATCTGGAACCGCTCGTTGTATGATGTGGCGGATTTGGTTCCCGAAAATGCGGAACTGCGCCCGGTGCTGATTGAACATTCGGATTATACCAAAACCGTCAAAGGCGATGAATACATCCTGCTTGACGTTAATTATCCCAATGATTTGGAACAGTTGAATAAATAAGCTTTATTATTCTTCGGCCGGATGTTGAAAATGAATGTATCCCTGTTTCAGAACCGAAAATAATGACGAACAAGAGACATATCTCAGCCTTAGTGTTCTGTTTCATTTTCCGGGATTAGGGCGATAAAGCTATGGAACATAATGATAAAGCTTCTTCTCTATTGGGAGCGGTATTGTGTCAGTCGAGCCATAGAAAAAGCTTTGTTATGGACATATCGGGTTTCTTTGGTGTCGGCATGCGGTGATTTCTGAATGGCGGCTTTTTCCATAAACTGATGTTCCATATATTCCTGCAGTCCGTGGGCATGGGTTTCAGCCGGCTGCATGCAGTATAAATCTTTATATGTTGAGGATGTTTTATTATTGAGTTCATCCTCATAAAGAGCAGCGTTGAACATATCACAGTCAAAAATCCGATTTACCAGAGCATCGTCAAAATTCTGGCCATGCTGCCGATGATGTGTTCCCTCATGGAATAAAACCGATATCCCGAACAGATTGTCACTCTCTTGCAGTCGCTCTTCATTAAAGTGAATTTTTCCGTTGTGGTAATAAGCGGCGTTAATATGCGCCTCCTCGTTCAATCCTGCCTTTCTGCGTTTGGCTCTTTCTTCTTCCGGTGTAAAAAAGACAATCTCCGGTACTGTTCCGTAGACATATTCAAAGGTCTTGGCCGCCTGTTTAATCACGTCTTTTTTATCTTCGGGAGATATCTCCTGCCAGCTTTTTATTTTATCGGTAATTTCGGGTTGAGACGCAAGCAGAGAGGCATAGCGGTCAGCCAGTTTCCTTTCGCTCTTCCAAAAACTTTTCGGAAAGTCCATGTTGAACAAACAGGCTCTGAGGTTTGCTTCATTTTTCCGGCAGACTTCCAACAGTTCATTGAGTGTTTGACGACGGGGAAACAACACATCCATGTAGTCAAGCTTCTGTTCGATAGGGAGCTCTGCAACCTGTGAGGTCGTTAGTTTTGAAAATTGTTCGGCTTTCTGTTGCCTGAGTTTTCGCCGTGTCTGATAAAGAGGATTATGCTGTTGAACAAGAGCATTGAAGTTAGCCAGCGGAAGTTTTTGCAAGTTGTTATCTGTTATGATTTTGCTAATGCGCATTCGGTCTTTGTCCGAATAAGGTACAAAAGAGACTTCTCCGCTATCATTCAGCATAATTTTGCATCGGTCCATCAATGCTTCAAACTCGTCAACATTCATTATCATCTCCACAATGCTTCAGACAAATTCATCGACTTCTTCCAGAATTTTGTTTTTCTCGTAAAGATGTTTCAGGTAAGGGTTGTCCGCCGCATTATCGTTTTCATCTTCGACAATCGCCTGATTATTGTCATAAACGTTGACCTGGCGGTTTTGATAATTGGGGGAGGGTTCTTCAGTCTCATACACGCCGCTGGCGCTGAGAGCCTCTATGGCGCCTGAAGAAACATAAGCCTTTCCCGAGGAAATGCTGCCTTGTTTTTCCTCGTTGTCTTGCCGTTCAAACGGCGGTTGCTGGCGTTTATATTCATCAGACTCATCCCGCACCAAAACATTGTTGGTGGTATCCACAACCTCAACAAAGGGATGTCCTTCCGCCCCCGGCGCATAATGACGTTCTGTGCGTTTTATCGGGGAGGAAGAGCTCGACACTTTTCTAGTAGACGATACATTCATTGCTCTTCTCCAATGCTATATATCCGATTGTAACATAATAATTTTATAAAATCCACAAATTTCGGATTTCCCGTTGAAAAGGCACAAAAAAACCGCGGAACCTCAGGCCCGCGGCAACACAAATGCTGTGCAAAAAGCGTTATTCGCCGTCCGTTTTCTCCTCGCCGCCGGTTCGGTTTTCATCCGCGGCGGTTTTCTTGGCGGCATTGTCTTTCTTGGTCTTTTCGGCAATTTTCTTGTTCAGTTCTTCTTTGCCTTTTTCCAAAGCGGCCATGCCGAGTTTAAGTTTCTCTTCCGCTTCTTTGCGCAAGTCGGGAAGTTTTCCCGCACCGAAAATGGCCGCGACGATCAACACGACTAAAAACCATCCCCAAAAACCTGAAAACATATCTTTCTCCTTTAATCTTTTTGTTGCATGCGATGCAGCACTTCCGTCGCATCATATTGGCTATCATAGGTTTCGGCCGGGCCGGTAATTTCATAATATGCCTCAGCCAAAACCTCCGTGTTAAGTTTAGTTTGTATGATATTTTTAATCTTGGCAAATCTAATCAGCGATTTATCCGCTAAATTTGTACAAGAACGGCAGACTTCTTCCATTTCTGCGGCGTTTCCCGAACAATAGCAGACTGCGTCGCACCCGGCCTTCAGCGCTCCGGCCGCTTTTTCGGCGGCTGTTCCGCTCAGCGCTTTCATATCAATGGCATCCGAAATTAATAATCCGTCAAATTCAATAACGCCGCGGATAATTTCTCGGATAACCTTGGATGATTGTGTTGCCGGTAAATCATCAACGGCTTCGATAACGACATGAGCCGTCATGCCGGCCGGTGTCTGATTAAGCTGCCTGAACGGATAAAAGTCTTTTTCCAGTTCTTTAAGCGAAGCCGTGATAACCGGCAGATGCAAATGCGGGTCCGCCTGTGCCCGTCCGTGTCCCGGCAAATGTTTTATGCAGGGGCAGATACCGTTTGCGGCATATTCCTCCGCCATAACGCCGCCCAGCAGAACAATCAGCTTCTCGTCACTTCCGAAACAGCGGTTGCGCAGGGCCGGCGTCGTTTCTGGATAGGCAATGTCTAAAACGGGAGCGTAGTTAAAGTTAAAACCTGCCTTATGCAGATCCTGACAGGTGAGAATGCTGTGTTCTATTGCAGCAGCGATGGCTTTGCCGATGCCTTGCTTGGCTGCTATGTTTCCCAACTGTTCCATTGAAACGATATCATAAAAGCCGTCTCCCTGCAAACGACGCACCCGTCCGCCTTCTTGGTCAACCGCAATTAAGACGTCATCACGGCCGACGGTTTCTTTTATCTCTTTCGTCAGCGCCTGAATTTGAGCCGGCGAAACAAGGTTTCTGCCGAATAAGGTAACCCCCAGCGGATTATATTTTTCAAACAGACGCTTTTCTGCATCACTAAGCTTGACGGAACTGCAGGAGAGCATTGCGGCAAGAATTGGCTTTTCCATGACTTACCCCTACACCAGCAGCGAGAGCAGATAACGGGTCGTGCCGATAAGATAGGTACGGAACAGATTTAAATCAAGCCCCAAGGCACGTCCGATCTCCGGCATAATGAATATCAGAAAGACAATTGCGGCCAGCCCCGCTTTGCCTGAATTGACATATTTAACCGCCCATGGCTCCCGGCTCCAGCCAAAAAGGATTTTCGAACCGTCCAGCGGCGGAATCGGCAGCGCGTTAAACAGCGCGATAATAATGTTAAAAGCCGCCATATTCAGAAAAAACATATGCAGAATCATCTGCGTGTAAGGATGCGGAATAAACTGAATAAGCAAAATAAACAGTGCCGAAATTACGGCAACCCAAATATTCATGATGATGCCCGCGGCTGAAACCAAAATAATCCCCTTGCGGTGATATTTGAGCTTCCTGAAATCAATCGGCACCGGTTTGGCCCAGCCGAACATAATTCCCGCATGGGCAATCCACAGCATCAGCGGCAATAAAAAAGTGCCGAATAAATCGGCATGCTTTAAAGGATTAAGCGACAGACGTCCCTCTTTTTTGGCCGTATCATCCCCCATGAGCAGCGCCGCATAACCATGAGCGATTTCATGAAGGATGATTGCCGTAAAAATGGCTGTATATTTGAATGTTAAATCCAGCCACATTATTTTTTCTTTACGATACAGGTTCCGCCCAGAGCTTTAATGTCTTTGCAAAGCTCGTCTGCTCCGGCTCTGTCTGTAAAGGCGCCGGCTTTGAGACGATAGAACGTCTTGTCAAAGTCAAGATCCGCAGCTTCAATTTCGTGCGGCTGTCCCTGCAGCATTTTATATTTCTTGCTCAGGCTGATCCAGGCTTTCTCGACAGCCTGTCTGTTCGGCGAAGACATCAGCTGAATCTGCCACATTCCGGCAGTTGCCTTGGCCGGTGCGGCCGGCTTCTTCGGTTCGGGCTGAACCGCCGGCTGAACTTTGGGCTGCGTCGGAATCTGAGCTGCCTGTGCGGCTTTGGCGTTTTCTTGCTGAACCGCTTCTTTCAAACCGATAACTTTTGCCTCCGGCGCGTCACCGGTTTGTGCGTTGGCGGAAACCGGCAGCGGAGCGGCTTCTTTAACTTGTGCTACCGGCGCTGTGCCGATTACCTTTTCGGGAATTTGGTCGTTGACTTGCAGCGGAGCGGCCTGAACAACCTGCTGGCTCGGAATAACTTCCGGCAGTTTGGGCTGTTCCGGCGGCGGCAGGAGATTTTCGACAACAGGTTCGTTGTCTTTTTTCTCTATAATGTCATAGACGCTTTTGTCCTGATTGAGAATTTCCATTCCGCCGGGTTCGCTCGGCTGAACTTTAACCGCCGTCTGCGGTCTGCGTATAACCGGAATTTCAACGTTTCCGGTGTCTGAATACTGCGGAGCCAAAATAAACCAGCCGACCACGCCGGCCAGAGCCACGCCGGAAACCGCGCCGATGAAAACGCTTTTGGAACGTTTCATTTCGTTGCGGCGTTCTTCAATGTTGTTTGAAGACTGATCGGCGATTTTCTGACGAAATTCATTTAAGAAATCGTCGCCTTTATTGTCTTCCGGAAATTCCTGAAACATGTTTTCTCTCCTGCATGTTAAATTCTTTTTTACCTCACTATAAACGATAATCCTTTACAAGCTCTTAACCGCAGCCTTAAAATCTGGTATGAACGTCAAAAAGCCTGCGATGTTCTTCCACGGCACACATGTCCGTCATGCAGGCGATATATTCGCAGATAATTTCCGCCGCCTCGCGGTCTTTGCTCTGCGGTGTGATTTTTGAGCGCAGTTCCATCGGCAGTAATTTATAGTCATTCATGAAAACATTAAACAGTTCTTCGATAATTTTTTGCGATTTCATATCCATCCGCGCCACGCTGGTGTGCGTATAAAAATAATCGCGCAAAAAACTGCGCAGCAGTTTGATTTCCGCTTTCATTTCTTCCGAAAAATCGACCGTCAGCGCTTTCAGATAACGGGCATCGTTGTCTGTGGCGATTTTATGGCGGGCGATGTTTTCCTTGGTATTGCGCAGCACGTCAAAAATCATGCGCGCAATCATGTTTCGCGTGATGGCATAAATTTTGAGCCTGTCGTCATCGCAGCCCGGATGTTCCTTTTCAAAATCTGCGACAATCCGGTCAATAAAAGGCAGTTCGCGCAGTTTTTCAATCGAGAAAAATCCGGCATTGAAACCGTCGTCGATGTCATGATTGTTGTAGGCAATGTCATCGGCAACCGCACCGACCTGTCCTTCCAGCGACGGATAATTTTTCAGGTCAAGATCATATTTTTTGTTGAATTCTTTTAAGTAGGCGCTGGTTGTCTTTTTTATCGGACCGTTGTGTTTGACCGTTCCTTCCAGTGTTTCCCAGGTCAGGTTCAGTCCCGGAAATTCCGGATAGTGAATTTCGAGTTTGGTCATGATTTTGAGTGACTGAATGTTGTGGTCAAATCCGCCGAATTTGGCCATGGCGTTTTGCAGGCCGCGTTCGCCGGCATGGCCGAACGGGGAATGTCCCAAATCATGGGCAAGGGCAATGGCTTCGCCGAGTTCTTCGTTCAGCTTCAGGCATTTGCATATCGTGCGGGTAATCTGGGCAACCTCAATGCTGTGGGTCAGGCGGGTGCGGTAGTTCTTGCCTTCGTGATAGGCGAAAACCTGCGTTTTGCCGTCCAGCCGGCGGAAAGCCGAGGAATGAATCAGCCGGTCGCGGTCACGCTGAAACGGCGAACGGATAACGTTGGTAAAATCTGCATACATCCGTCCCCGGCTTTTTTCCGGGGCAAGGGCATAGTTTGCAAGCTCCATTTTTTTTCCTTTCCAATGACATAATTTTAAGTTACATTATAACAAACAAATTAAAAAAGGTATAAAATGAAAATCGCCACATTCAACGTAAACTCCGTCAACGCCCGGGTTGACGGTCTGCTTCCCTGGCTGGACAGGTTGCGTCCGGATATCTTACTGCTGCAGGAAATTAAAACCGAATTTAATTCTTTTCCGTTTTTTGAATTTCAAACCGCAGGTTATGAGGCGAAGATTCTCGGACAAAAGAGCTATAACGGCGTGGCTGTTCTCAGCCGGCACAAAATTAAGGTAGCCGCCGAAGGGCTCCCTGGTTTTGACGACGATAATGCCCGTTATCTGGAGGCCGTTGTCAATGTAAACGGCGAAAATTTCCGCACCGCATCAATCTATCTGCCGAACGGAAATCCGCCTTACAATGACCCTGATGACACTTCTAAATTTACCTATAAACTGCGTTGGATGGAGGCTTTGTATAATCGCACCGCAGAGCTTCTGCATTCGGCCGAGCCGGTCATCTTGGGCGGTGACTTCAATGTCATTCTGACGGATCACGATGTTTATAATCCCGAACTCTTTCGTAAAAACGCCCTGTTTCGCCCGGAGGTTATCCAACGTCTGAAAGCTATTGAATATCAGGGCTGGACCGATGCTTTCCGCGCCCTTTACCCTCTGCCGCTTAACGGCTACACCTATTGGGACTATGCCGGCGGTGCTTTTCAAAACGATATGGGACTGCGCATCGATTACCTCTGGCTGTCACCGAAAGCGGCCGACCGCCTGCAGTCTTGCGAAGTGGATAAAACGCCCCGCGCCGGAAGCAAGCCTTCCGACCATACGGCTCTGATTGCGGAACTGAGATAAATATGAGCAACAGAAAAAATAAAAAGAAATCGTCTGACCTCTTGCCGGAAAACTGCCAGCTCGAAATCTGCGGCGCCTCCGGCTTCGGCGATTTGATGGCTGCGGCGATTGATCCGACGGACAATCCTCACGGTTATAAAATTTATGTGTTGGAAAACAAAAAAATAAAGCCGGCTCTTGCCGAAGGCGATAGATTTATTGCCAGACTGTCCCGCAAAAACGATACCTGGTGGGCCAAGCCTCTGGCCCGCACCATGACCGCCGGAGTGGCTCTGGAACAGATATACGGCGTTATCGTGGAAAAAAACGGCCTGTTTTATCTCCGCTCGGCCGAAAGAAACTCCCGGATGGACTACCTTCTGGACAAGCTGGGAAGCAGCCGTGTCGGCGACTTTGTCAAAGTGGCGTTAATTGGCGAAAAAAAGTTTAAACAGGCTAAAATCATCAAAAATTACGGCCGTTTTAACATTGCCAAATCGACCGGGCTGTTCATTCTTGAAAAATATAAAATTAATGACAGTTTTCCCGATGCGGTTGTTAAGGAAGCTTCCTGCTGTCCGGAATATCATCTTCAGGGCAGGGAGGATTTGACGGCGTTGCCGCTGGTAACCATTGACGGCGATGATTCCAAAGATTTTGACGATGCCGTCTATGCCGAAAAAACGCCCGGCGGTTTCCGTCTGATTGTTGCCATTGCCGATGTGGCCTATTATGTTCGTCCCGGTTCCGAGCTTGATCGCGAAGCTTACCGCCGCGGCAATTCGGTTTATTTGCCCGGAATGGTCATTCCGATGCTGCCGGAAGCTTTAAGCAATGACCTCTGCTCGCTCCGCCCCAAAGAAAAGCGCCCTTGCCTGGCCTGCCTGATGGATATTGACAACGACGGCAACATTTGTCGCTTCGACTTTAAAAGGGCCGTGATGAAATCGGTTGCGCGTCTGACTTACCGCGAGGTCCAGCGAGCCTTTGAAGGAACGCACTCCCTTCAGACGATGGGGTTGTTCAAAACGGTTATTCAGCCGTTGTATGAGGCCTATTTTGCCCTCAGCAAAGCCCGCAAAAAACGTGGAACGCTGGAACTTGACCCAACGGAAATATCCATAAAAGTTGACAACGACGGGCATATCCTTTCTCTGGGGTCGGCCGAGCACTTTGCCAGCCACGAAATTATTGAAGAATTTATGATTGCCGCCAATATTTCGGCAGCCAAACGTCTGGAACAAACCGAACTGCCGATAATGTTCCGCATTCATGAAAAGCCGCTGGAAGAAAAGCTGAAAGATATTGAACCGCTGCTGCATGGCCTGCACCTGAAACTGCCGGACTATCCGGCGCTGCAGCCCGGACATTTTAATCATATACTTGAGGAGTGCCGCCGCCATAACCTCGGGAGCGGGATTAATAATCTGGTGCTGCGCCTGCAATGCCAGGCCAAATACACGCCGGAGAATGTCGGACATTTCGGCTTGGCATTGAGTGATTATGTGCATTTTACCTCGCCGATTCGCCGTTATGCCGACTTGCTGATACACCGGGCTCTGATTAAAGGCTGCGGTATGCCTGACGGCGGTGAACTTGAATCCGGGGCGGATGTGCCGCAGTTTAAGGAAATCGGGGAACATCTCTGCAATACGGAACGGACGGCGGTTCAGGCCGAACGCGATACACTGTCCCGTTATCTGTCGGCTTATCTCGAACCTTCAATCGGAGCGAAATTTGAAACGAAAATTACCGGTTTAACCACGGCCGGCATTTTTGTGGCAATTGACAGTCTGGGAGCCGAAGGTTTGATTCCGATGCATACGCTTCCCTCGGACAAATATCAGTTTTCGGCCGGCGGCAATGAGATGGTCGGCGCCAAAACCGGCCGTCGTTTTATGATGGGTGACCGGCTGACCGCCTGCCTGACCGAAGCTTCGCCGATAAGCGGAACCTTAGCCTTTAAGCTGGTTGAGAGCACCGAAGACGAAATCCGTTCCGCCGGCAAAAAGCAGTCGTCTCCGAAGAAAAGCCGCCGGAAGGCAAAACAGAAACTTTCGAAAAAAGAACGCAAGGAAAAAATCAAACAAAACAATCACCAGGCGGAGCAAAAGCACAATGATGAATAAATTAATCGGTGTCAGCCTTTTATGCCTTTCTTTGTCGTTTCCGGCACAGGCCGATGACAGGCTGACCCTGGCCGAAATTTATCAAACCGTACAGGACGAATATCTGGAACCCGTCAGTCTGAACGAAATTGCCATGCCGGCTCTGCAAGGGCTGAACAAACTTGACAAACGCGTCCGGATTGCCGATGACGACCGCCGGGTTTCTGTTTATGTAAACGGAAGGGTTATGCTGAGCCGGAGCAAACCTGAAGATCCGCACGATGTTTCGGCCTGGGTAAAATTCACGCAGGACATTATCCGGTCGGCGCAAAAAGCTTCTCCCGAGCTCAAACGCAAGGATTTTGAAATTATCGACACCATGATGGCTCACGGCATCAAGAAATTTGACCGCGATTCGAGCTATTATCCCGATTTGGAACTGAGTAATCCGCCGGTGCCGGAATTTAAGCCCAAACGTGCATTCTATGACCGCCTGCTCGAAAATGATGTTTTGTATATGCGCTTGGGAGCGATAAACAAATATACGGGAGAAAACGTTTCCCGCAGCCTGACGGAGCATTCCGGCGTTAAGGGGTTGATTATTGACCTGCGCGGCAATCCCGGCGGTATGCTTCAGGAGGCCGTTCGGGTGGCGGGGCTGTTTATTGACGGCGGAATTGTCGCCTCGTCCAAAGGCCGCAGTCCCGATTCGACGGAATATTACAATGCGCCGGCCGGAGACGTGCTTGACAACAAGCCGATTGTGGTACTGATTGACGGGCAGACGGCTTCTTCGGCGGAAGTTTTGGCGGCAGCGCTTCAGGAACAAAGCCGGGCTGTTGTGGTCGGAACCGGCAGCTATGGCAAAGGAACCGTGCAAAAGCTGATAAAACTGAGTAATAACAGCCGTCTGGCTCTGACAAACGGAATTATTTATACGCCGTCGGGGAATAAGTTGGCCGGTATCGGTGTCTTGCCCGATATCTGCACTTCCGGCGAACCGGAAACCCGCGATGCCGAAAAAATTATTGCCCACGGCAGCAGAAGCAATGCCTGCCTGCCGGAAAACCGGATGAAGTCGGAACTCGACCTGTCGGTTGCCGAAGCCTATCTGCGCAAACATATCAAATAGGAAAACAGGCTGCCGTTATAAAAAAAGCCTGAATTCTATTCAGGCTTTAACAAAAACTGGCTATTTTCATCACGAGATAAAACAAACCCCGGATAAGCAGTGACACCGCCATTCCCAGCATAATAAACCACATGCAGGCCAGCAGATACCAGGGAATGCCGTTGAAAATAAAAAACAGAATCAAACAAAACGTTCCCGATATCTCAAAGGCCCGGCCGGTTAAATTCAGCAAGAGCCACATTCTGCGCCGCTTTCGGCAGCGTAATTCATACATCTTGTCCATAATTACTTGTTTTAATAATTCGTTATTATCCGTAGAGTAAAACGGTTCGTTCAAAACGGCAAGTCCTGTAATCCCTGCGGTGATTAACTTTGAATACAAAAAAGCCGGAAGATAAAATCTCCGGCTTTTCAACAGGGAAGAAAGAAATCAGACCAAATGTTCCTGCGGCACTTCGCGGCAGATTTTGGCAATTCTTTCTTTTCTTTTTTCGTTTTCTTCCAGTCTTTTTTTCCAGCGTCTGATTTCCAACCGATCCTGAAACTCCATAAGTCGGGGAAGGGTTGCAAAGATACCGGAGAAAAAAACAATCATAATTGCCAAAGCGGCAGCAATTTTGATGTTAGCGGCAGCAATAACCGCAAAAGCGGCAACAGCCGTCAAAGGCAGAAGAATTTTTTTCATGATACTTAGATTTTAAGGGTTATTTACTTAATTTTTGGTAGATTCCGATCGGCACGACAACCGTACCGATGATGAGAGCCATCGTTATCAGTGATAAGATGATGATTGCCGCAAAATTCCACGGATAAGCAAACACCTTGTCACCTAAAAATTTGATGATTTCCCAACCGCCGTTGTATATAATCAGAGCGGCAACCGCAGCAATGACTGCAGCAAAAATTTTCTTTTCCATCTTTATATTTTTTTTAATGTTAATATTCGGAAATTTTCACCCTTAATTTAAGCCAAGAAAGCAGACATCATAATAGGTGAAATAATTTATATCTGAAAAACATCATAACACAGTTTTCCGCCAGACACAATAGACAAAAATATTTTTTTCTCTAAAATAAGCGGTCATAAGCGGACAAGTGCGAAAAATCTTATTGACAAAGCCGTCAAAAACTGTATATTACGCCTAAATGTTTTGATATAACCTAATTTTAAAGAGTATAAAATCATGGCAAAAGCAATTAAAGTTAAAGTAAAATTGGAAAGCACTGCCGGTACCGGTACCTTTTATCTTGCTGAAAAAAATCCGCGGACTCATCCGGAAAAACTGACTTTGAAAAAATATGACAAGAAGTCCAAAAAACACGAAGAGTTCGTTGAAAAGAAATTAAAGTAATTTTCTTTTGTTTCAGGAAAGAATTAAAAGAGGCGCCGTCGGACGCCTCTTTTCTTTTGCGCTTTCAGCTTGCGGACGAGCTTAACAGTCCCGCTTTGTCATATTCTTTCTTAAGGGTTTCAATCTGAACATCGGTATAGCGCTGGGTCGTGGTCAGGGACGCATGGCCTAACAATTCCTGAATTGAGCGCAGGTCGGTCCCTTCAGCCAGCAGGTGGGTTGCAAAAGAATGCCGCAGGGCATGGGGAGTCAAATTGTCAGGTAGGCCCAGATAAGCCCGGATTTTTTGCATCTGCCGCTGAATAATTCGCGGAACGAGCCTGTCGCCGCGGGCACCTAAAAATAACGGTTCCCCTTGTTTCGGCTGATACGGGCATTCTGCCAGATATTTATTGATATTTTCAACAACGACAGGCAATAAAGGCACAATTCTTTCTTTGTTACCCTTACCTTTGATACGCAGAAAATCGTTGTTGCCGATATCTCCCACATTCAGGGACAGGGCCTCGGAAATACGCAGTCCGCAGCCATAAAGCAGCGTGAAAATCGCCGTATCCCGCAGGCCCTGCCATGAATTGGAAGCCAGATTCTGCGCCTCGTCAATCACGTTAAATGTATCGTTCACTTCCAGAGCTTTCGGAAGAACTTTTGCCCGCCGCGGCGTTCTGATGACGGATAAAGCCGGATTCCTGAGAATATCATATCGGGCCAGCCATTTGAAAAAGTTTTTCAGGGTTGAGAGCTCGCGCGCCAGGGACGATTTGTCAATATGCCGTGCGGCCCTTTGGCTCAAATAGGCTCTGAAATCGCGCACTTCTAATTTTGCCAGGTCGGCAGTCTCCGGAACCTTGCCCAGATGTTCGGCCGCGAAGTCAAAAAAACCGGACAAATCGCGCGAATAAGCATCTAACGTATGCGGCGAATAGCGCCGTTCGTTCAACAGCCAGCTCTGCCACTGAGCAATCAGTTGTTTGATTTCTCTGGAAGCGTTATATTTTATTTCGCTCTTCATTTTATTACCCTCTTTAAAATTTTACCCCTTATTCTTTAATATTCCGTATATACGATTCCGCCGTTTTTTTTTGTGGGGATAATGCGGGGCAGGGGGTTTAATTTTGCCGCCGCTGCTTTATGATAAAACGGAAATTTGCTTTCGGCGGCCGGTGCCCCGGAACAGCTTCAGCCCGAACCCAGGAGAAAAATGACTTCAATTATCGGCGTCATGCTGCCGCTGCCTTTTAACGAGCCTTTTGATTACAAAACCGAAACGGAGCTTCCGCTCGGCACGCTTGTCCGCGTTCCCTGGGGACGGGAGGAGCAGATCGGCGTTGTCTGGAAACACGGGCGTTCTTCCGAATTGCCGGAAAACAAGATTAAACCGATAATCGAAAAGCTTGACTTTCCGCCTCTTTCCAAAAACTTAATCCAGTTTGTTAAATTTGTGGCCGAATATAATTTGGCTTTTGTCGGTTTGGTGCTGAAAATGGTTATCAGCGTGCGCGCCGTCTTTGACGACAACCAAACCGAAACGCTTTATACCCTGAGCGGCAAAACTCTGGCTGAAGCCAAATTGAAAAATTCCGATGCCCGTTGGCATGTTATGGACTTGCTCAGACATGCGCCTTACACCCGCAAAGAAATCTGTCGGGGAGCCGGGGTCGGGCTGAGCGTGGTAAATACACTGATAACCGCAGGGATTTTGAAACCGATTGTCCGCCCGAAAAAGAAGTATTATGCCGAGCCTAAGGGGAGCTTTTCCAAAGTGGCCCTGACCCCCGAGCAGGAAACCGCTGCCGCCGAACTGGTACGCAAAGTCGGTAATGGCTTCTCGGTAACTCTCCTGGACGGCGTTACCGGTTCCGGCAAAACCGAAGTCTATTTTGAAGCGGTCGCCCGTGCCTTGGAATTGGGACGGCAGGTTTTGATTCTGGTGCCGGAAATTGCGTTAACCACCCAATGGCTGGGGCGGTTTGAAAAACGGTTCGGCGTCAAACCGGCCTGCTGGCATTCCGGTTTGGGACAGCGGGAACGGATAGACACATGGAAAGCCGTGTCCGAGGGGCGGGTAAAGGTAATTGTCGGTGCCCGCTCGGCGCTGTTTCTGCCTTATCCCGATTTGGGACTGATGGTTATCGATGAAAGCCATGACCACTCTTTCAAGCAGGAAGATGTCGTTAATTACCAGGGGAGGGATATGGCGGTCGTTCGCGCTAAGTTGGAACAGTTTCCGCTGATTCTCTCAACCGCAACGCCCGACTTGGAAACCGTCTGTAATGTGGAAGACGGCAAATATGACTGCGTGTGCCTGACCAGCCGCTATGCTTCTGCCGTGATGCCCGATATTAAAGTGATTGATTTGAAAAAGGATAAGCCGCAGAAAGGCTCCTGGGGTGTTTCCTGGCTGGCGCCGACTTTAGTGGACGCTCTTAAAGTAAACCTTGAAAAAAACGAACAGTCGATGCTGTTTCTTAATCGCCGCGGTTATGCTCCGCTGACAATCTGCCGCGATTGCGGGCACCGCATCCAGTGCCCCAATTGTACGGCCTGGCTGACCGAGCATCGCAGCAGCGGCCGTCTGATTTGCCATCATTGCGGTTATTCCATGCCGATTCCCAAAGAATGCCCCGAATGCCATTCCGAAGACGGTCTGACGGCCTGCGGTCCCGGGGTGGAACGCATTGCCGAAGAGGTCTCCAAACGTTTCCCCGATGCGCGCCTCGCCGTCATTTCCAGCGATATTACTTCTTCGCTGGCTGAGGTTTCCGCCGTATTTGAGCGGATGGAGAAAGGCGAAGTGGATATTTTAATCGGTACGCAGATTCTCGCCAAGGGACACCATTTCCCGAGTCTGACTCTGGTTGGCATCGTCGATGCCGATTTGGGGCTGATGGGCAGCGACTTACGGGCTACCGAACAGACATATCAGCTTTTGTCGCAGGTTTCCGGCCGCGCCGGCCGTGCCGAAAAAAAAGGGACCGTCTATCTGCAGACGCTTTATCCCGACAATGCCGTACTCAAGGCGCTGCTCGCAAATGACCGCAATCAGTTTCTGGATTTGGAAAAACAGAGCCGGAGAATTTTGCGTATGCCTCCGTTCGGAAAACTGGCTGCCGTCATCGTTTCCGGCGCCAACCGTGATGCCGCGGAAAAAGTAGCCGTTTGGCTAGGGCAAACGGCGCCCAACAACGATTATATATCTACATTGGGACCTGCTCCGGCGCCAATCTATATGCTGCGGGGGAAATACCGCTACCGGCTGCTGCTGAAGACGGCAAAAAACATTAAAATTCAGGAGGTTTTGCGTGAGTGGCTGCGCAAAATTTCTTGTCCGTCAAACATACGTGTGGAGATAGACGTTGACCCTTACAGTTTTATGTAGAAAATTAATAAATTAGAAAGATTTACCGCTTATGATAACGACAATTGTAAATAATTGACGAGAATACCGTGAAGAAGATTTCAAAAGCTAAAATAATTTCAACTTATGCCGCTGCGCTTTACGGCGCTGCCGAAGAAAAAAAAGCCGTGGCAAAAGTTCTGGAAGATATCAGGCAATTGGTCGTCATTCTCCGGGAGGACGGCTCAATCGTCAAATATCTGGCTAATCCGGTTTGGAACTTGGATTCTAAACGCGAGGCTCTGTCCGAAGTTGCCCGCAAACTTAAGCTGGATAAAGAAACGCTTAACTGTCTGGATATCGTGGCCGCAAACGGCCGCTTCGGCGAACTGTTGCCGATATTGGAAGAATTTCAGCATATCTGGTATCGTAAAAACGGCTACGTCGAAGTCAGTGTGCAGAGTGCTCAAGCCCTGAGCAATGCGCAGGAAAAAAGTTTAACCGCCAATCTGGAAAAAATGCTTTCCAAAAAAGTGGTTGTCAACTATGAGATTTGTCCGGAAATTCTGGGCGGATTGATTGTAAAGTTTGGTTCTTCCATGATTGACGATTCAATTCGTGGAAAATTAAATCGTTTGGAAATTATGATGAAAGGTGGACAATAATGTCTGTACATGCAAGCGAAATATCCTCTATCATCAAAGATAAAATCGCAAATGCCGATGTCGAGGTTGACGTCTCCGAAGTCGGCCGCGTTTTGTCGGTTGGTGATGGTATTGCCCATGTTTACGGCCTCGATAAAGTTCAGTCAAATGAACTGGTTGAATTCGAAAGCGGCGTTAAGGGAATGGCCCTTAACCTCGAAGAAGACAACGTCGGTGTCGTTATTTTCGGCTCGGATGAGTCCATTAAGGAAGGCGATATCGTAAAACGTACCGATAAAATTGTGAGCGTGCCGGTGGGCAAAGGGCTGCTGGGGCGGGTTGTTGATGCGCTGGGTGAGCCGATTGACGGCAAAGGTCCGGTTAAAGCAACCGAATACAGCAACTCCGAAGTCAAAGCTCCGGGTATTATTCCGCGGCGCAGCGTGCATGAACCGATGCAAACCGGATTAAAAGTGGTCGATGCTCTGATTCCGATTGGCCGCGGTCAGCGCGAATTAATCATCGGTGACCGTCAGACCGGTAAAACCGCTATCATTCTTGATACGATTCTCAATCAAAAACACATTAACGACCAGGCAAAGTCCGAAAAGGAAAAAATGTACTGCATTTATGTTGCCGTCGGTCAGAAACGTTCAACCGTTGCTCAGGTGGTTAAAACCTTGAAAGACAACGGAGCTCTGGATTATACCATTGTTGTTGCCGCAACGGCTTCCGATCCGGCGCCGATGCAGTTTATTGCGCCGTATTCCGGCTGCGCCATGGGCGAATATTTCCGTGATAACGGCATGCATGCCACAATTTTTTATGATGACCTGTCCAAACAGGCAACGGCATACCGTCAGATGTCTTTGCTGCTCCGTCGTCCGCCTGGGCGTGAAGCTTATCCCGGCGACGTCTTCTATCTGCATTCCCGTCTGTTGGAGCGTGCGGCGAAGATGAACGATGATGAAGGAGCCGGTTCTCTGACTGCGCTGCCGGTTATCGAAACGCAGGCCGGCGATGTTTCCGCTTATATTCCGACCAACGTTATTTCAATTACCGACGGTCAGATATTCTTGGAAACCAGTCTGTTCTATCAGGGCGTCCGCCCGGCGGTAAATGTCGGTATCTCCGTCAGCCGCGTCGGCTCGGCCGCTCAAATTAAGGCAATGAAACAGGTTGCCGGCAAAATTAAACTCGAATTGGCACAGTATCGCGAAATGGCTTCTTTTGCCCAGTTTGCTTCAGACCTTGATCCCGCGACCAAGCAGCTGCTGTCACGCGGCGAACGCCTGACCGAACTGCTGAAACAGCCTGTTTATCATCCGATGCCGGTTGCCGAAGAAGTTATCGCTATTTTCGCCGGTGTCCGCGGATATTTGGATAAGCTGCCTCTGACTGAAATTAAACCTTTCGAGCAGAAAGCGCTGACCGCAGTCAAGGCTAATCATCCCGAATTCCTCGAGCAGATTCGTGACGAAAAGGTTATTTCCGACGAACTGGATAAGAAATTGACCGAATTTTACGACAGTTTCTTAGCCGAATACATTAGTGAAGAAAAAGCAGCATAAGGAAGAACTATGGCCGGTTTAAAAGAGTTAAGAACTCGTATTGAAACCATCAAGTCAACACAGAAAATCACTTCGGCAATGAAGATGGTTGCTGCTTCCAGTCTGCGTAAAGCTCAAGGCCTGATTGCTTCCAGCGTTCCTTATCGCGAAAACATTCTTTCTCCGCTGGAGAATGTTGTTTCCGAGTTCCGGACGCTGGAGCAAAACGGCACTTTCGTCAAATGGCCACGGATGATTGCCGGTTCTGAAAATGACCGGACTTATCTTCTGCTGGTCTTTACGTCCGATCGCGGTCTTTGCGGAAACTTCAATGCCTCGGTAGCCAAAGTAGCGGCCCGGCGCATCGAAGAACTGCAAAACGCCGGCAAAGAGGTTAAAGTCGCCTGCATCGGGCGCAAAGGATATTCTATCCTCAAACGCCGCTATGCCGCCAACATTGTCCGCGATATCGACGGCATTGCCAAAAAAGGTGCCCGTTATGATGAAAGCGCTGTCATTGCCAATTACGCTTATGATGATTTCATGATGCGCAATATTGATGTCTGTGAGGCTGTTTACAGCGAATTCCATTCAGCAATCAACCGGGAAATTGTCGTCAAGCAGCTTTTGCCGCTTCGCTTTTCCGAGCGCGCGGAAGCAGGGACGGAACCGGTTTTGGTCAATGGTGCCGCTTATGAATATGAACCGTATAAAATGGAAGTTCTGGGGCAGTCTCTGCCGCTGTTGTATAAAGCTTCCGTTTTTGAGGCAATTATCCACTCTCAGGCATCCGAACACGGCGCGCGTATGACCTCTATGGATAATGCGACCCGTAATGCCAAAGACATGATTTCCCGCCTGACGCTGAAATATAACCGGATGCGTCAGACCAACATTACGACCGAATTAATCGAAATTATTGCCGGTGCGGAAGCACTGTAACTCTAGGAGATAAAAATGACGGAGAAGAAAAACGCTAAAACGGCCGCCCCCGCGAAGGCTAAGGCAGCCGCCGCCAAAAAAGTTAAAAAGACTGAGAGCGTGACGGAATTGGATAAAAAGTCTTTCAAAGAAATCGGCGCCGATGAAAAAAAGGCCGTAAAGAAAATTAAAAAGATTGAAAAAGCTGAAGTCGGCAGCGGCCGGCTTGGTCATATTTCTCAGGTAATGGGGGCGGTTGTTGACGTCAAGTTTGAAAAAATTGATGAACTGCCGAACATTCTGACGGCCCTTGAATGCGACAACCACGGCCGCAAGCTGGTTCTGGAAGTTGAACAGCACTTGGGCGAGGGGGTAGTTCGTACCATCGCTATGGATTCAACCGACGGCTTGGTTCGCGGTCTTGAAGTCATCAACACCGGACATCCGATTGAAGTTCCCGTCGGTCCGCAAATGCTCGGCCGCATCATCAACGTTATCGGTGACCCGGTTGACGGCCGCGGCCCGGTTAAAGCCAAGCAGCATTTCCCGATTCACCGTCCGGCGCCTGCTTTTACCGAGCAGTCCACCGATACGGAAATTCTGACCACCGGCATTAAAGTAATCGATTTGCTTGAACCTTATGCCAAAGGCGGCAAAATCGGTCTGTTCGGCGGCGCCGGTGTCGGAAAAACCGTTTTGATTATGGAACTGATTAACAATATTGCCAAAGGCCACGGCGGCTATTCCGTATTTGCCGGTGTCGGCGAACGCACCCGCGAAGGGAATGACCTCTATCACGAAATGATTGAATCCGGGGTTATTGATCTGGAGGGTGACAAATCTAAAACCGTGCTTGTTTACGGTCAGATGAACGAACCGCCCGGAGCCCGTGCCCGTGTTGCCCTCTCCGGCTTGACACAGGCGGAATATTTCCGCGATGAAGAACATCAGGATGTTTTGTTCTTCGTTGACAATATCTTCCGTTTCACCCAGGCCGGTTCCGAAGTTTCGGCTCTGCTCGGGCGTATTCCGTCCGCAGTGGGTTATCAGCCGACACTGGGAACCGATATGGGGGCCATGCAGGAGCGCATTACCTCAACCAAACACGGTTCAATTACTTCTGTTCAGGCCGTTTATGTTCCGGCCGACGACTTGACCGACCCGGCTCCGGCAACAACGTTTGCTCACTTGGATGCCACGACGGTTTTGTCGCGCCAGATTTCCGAACTGGGTATTTTCCCTGCCGTTGATCCGCTTGATTCGACCAGCCGTATTCTGGATCCGACGGTTGTCGGTGAAGAACACTATACGGTCGCCCGTAAGGTTCAGGAAATTTTGCAGAAATATAAATCTCTGCAGGATATTATTGCCATTCTGGGTATGGACGAGCTTTCGGAAGAAGACAAACTGACGGTTGCCCGTGCCCGTAAGGTTCAGCGTTTTCTGTCGCAGCCGTTCCATGTTGCCGAAGTTTTCACCGGCCGTCCCGGTAAATTTGTAAAACTGGAAGACACCATTAAAGGCTTTAAGGGAATTATCGAAGGCAAATACGACGATATTCCGGAACAGGCTTTCTATATGGTCGGTACCATTGAAGAAGTGCTCGAAAACGCTAAGAATATGAGTTCTGCCGCTTAACAGGAAGATAAGTTATGGAAAAACATGTACGTCTGAAGATATTTACCCCGGATAAAGTTTATAAGGAACAGGATGTCCGCCGGGTGGTTGTTCCGGGAGCGGACGGTGACCTTACCGTTCTGCCGGAACGCGCACCGACGGTAATGGTGTTGACAAACGGCTATGTTCGGGTTTTGGATGAACATGACGGCATAACGGATAAATATTTCATCCGTGGCGGCATTGCCAATATTGCCGACGATATTTGCGCCATTTCAACCGAGGGCGTTGTCTCTGAAGACGATATCAGCAAATACGGCATCATCAATTATGTCAGCTGGCGGGCAAACCGCAAACGCAAGCGTGAAGTCGTCCGGCGCTATAACCGGAAGATGTCTCGGGTAGACGAACAGCTGAAAAACTTGAAGAAGTAAAAAAAGCCCCTCTTTGGAGGGGCTTTTTATCTCTTGATTTTGGGGCCGTTGCCTCTTACATATAAAAGACAAAACGTAAAAAGGAGAAGGTAAATGGATTTTAGAGAAGGACTGCGTACCCGCCGGTCTGTGCGGCAATATATTCCTAATCGTGATATTCCCGCCGATGACATCAGGGACATATTGGAAACAGCTATGCTGGCTCCTTCCGGGCGCAATAAACAGCCGTGGGAATTCATAGTGGTCAATGACAAGAGCAAGTTTCCCGAAATAACCCAAGCTCAGCCTTACTGCCGTTTTTTGGAAGAAGCGTCACTGGCGGTTATTGTCTGCGGCAACACGGAAGAGGAGATGGCTCCCGGCGCTTGGATGGTTGATTGTGCCGCGGCAACCGAAAATCTGCTGCTGGCTTGCCATGCCAAAAAACTTGGCAGCTGCTGGTGCGGAATTTATCCGGACAAAGAGCGCATGGAAAACTTTATTCGTTTGTTTAATCTGCCGCCGCATATTAAGCCGCTGTCTTTGGTGGTTATCGGCTACCCGGCGGCGGAACCGCGGCAGCCGGAAGATCGCTTTAAACAGCAGAAAATCCATATGAACAGTTGGTAAAAAAATCCCCGTTTCAAACGGGGATTTTTTATGAATTTTCACTCAAAAAGGCAAATCGTCATCGTCTCGTTCAGTGTTTGCCTTTCTTGTTTCGTAGGCTTCTTTTTTTTGATAATATTCCGGCGGAAAATCTTTAACATATCGAACAATTCCGATGCAGTTACAGTTTTCGAAAAGAATCAGACTGTCGCAGTCAAGTTCAAAACCTTCCGCCAGTCTGATATAAGTCCGGATAATGATTTCGCCGTTTTCAAACCATTGGGGAAGAAAGCCTATTTTGTCTCCGTTCGGCATTTCTGCACCGGCATAATCACCGATAAAATTCATTTGTGGGATTAATCCGGTAACTTCCTCATAATAGGGAAGTTTATGCAGAAAATACTTTGCTCTGTCATCAAAACTCCCTGCTTCAGACATTGCTTTGTCCGATAAAAAACAAAAATCAACGGCATCCAGTTTTCCCTTGAAGATGATATCTTCCCAGGTTAAGGCTTCTGCTCGCGCCTCGCCCAAGTCATGCGGATGATTAATGCCCTGCACAAAAATTTCTTTCCACTTCAGAACTTTTTCCTGAAAAGCCTGAAAGCCCAAATCGTCTTTAAAATTCATAAAGTTAGTTTTTTAGGTAAATAATTCTCAATAATTTTTTATTGCCCAGACCTTAGCTTAAAAAACGAATTTGTCAACAAAGAAGTATAAATACAGCCGACGCAGAGGCTATTCGGTACGGTTTAATAATTTCTAATATGTCGGTACCCACATATATTTGATTTCTCCGTCTCCTGAAGTTACTTGGTAGGTCGATCCTTTTTTTACCGGATAACTCCATGTATTAATGGTGTATTCTGTCTGGTCAGCAATTACTCTCACATTTTGTCCGTTAATGATAACTTTCACATTTGAATCCCATGATTTTGAACCTAAATAACGATCATAGCCAATAATAAATCCATTAGTGGATGCCGTATATTGCTGTCCTTTATTTCTGGACTGAGCCCTGGAATAATCAGGCATGGCGGCAGTGACGATGTCGGCCTGCAGTTTGGCCAAAGCGTCGGCTTTTTTAGTGCAGTTAAAATAGGATGTGTTAAAGGGGCACTTCATCGGGGTGTTGACACAGTCGGAAGTGCTGCCGG
>OGHH01000673.1_pt1 | contig 33789 bp, 24 predicted proteins | sample 1571471 | NCBI WGS metagenome assembly OGHH01 (sample SAMEA2581936, study PRJEB24529) | metagenome | biome: Human gut stool | place: China | collected 2011
GTATCTGGAGCCTTTCTTCAATGCCGTCCTTCGCTGCACGATACTCCTGATACTTCTCTACGATCGGCGTCAGCTCACTCTGCTCCTTCATCAGCTGCCGGTATTTATTCTGGTCATTAATGACATCGGGATCGGTCAACTGCATATTTATTTCTTCCAGACTCCGCGCTAAATCCTCTAAACGATCAAACATTTTTCTTCCTCCTGTTTCCTGCTATTGTTTATTCTTTCACAGACTTTGAACCTGAAGCACAAAGCATTTTATCTTTCATTCAGACTTCCCATCACAACCCTGTCATTGCCACACAGATCCTTACAACACTCTATCCTCTCAAAACCATGCTCCCTAAATAACTCCGACACAGCCTTTCCCTGATCATATCCAATCTCTACCGCAAAGATTCCTCCTTGCTCTAAATGAGATGGAACCTGCTCCAGCAGACGACGGTACAATACCAGACCGTCCGCACCTCCATCCAGTGCCATTAGCGGTTCATGCTCCCGCACCTCCGGCATCAGACCACCAACCACCTCTGAGGCAATATACGGCGGATTGGATACAATAATATCATACTTCGCCGATATATTTTCCAACAGATCTCCCTGATAAAAGGCCACATCCACCCCCAGCTTCTCTGCATTCCTTCCGGCAATTTCCAGTGCCTTCTCCGAAAGATCCGTAGCTTCCACAAGCTTTGGCACTCCAAGCTTCGCCAGAGCTATGGCGATACACCCGGAACCGGTGCAAATATCCAGCACTTTTTTTCCTTGAATCAACGGAAGAAGCTTCTCCACTAAAAGCTCGGTGTCCTGTCTGGGTACCAGCACATCCGGAGAAACAATAAACTCCAGTCCCATAAACTCCTGCGTCCCGGTCAGATGCTGAACCGGAATATGACTGCCCCGCTGCCGGATCAGATCACGGTATTGCCTGATGCTTTCCTCCGGAACATTCTCATGCTGCCGCAGAAAAAACCCGGCCCGGTCCATATGACTGACATATTCCAGCAGGAGCCATGCATCCAGTTCTGCATCCTCTATTTTACCGGCTGTCAGGATATTTTCCCCCCCCATGAGCAGCTCTCTCCAGGTCATTCGCAACCTCCCGTCTCCGTTCATTCCATAACATTATTATGCACTAATTCTTCTTATCATCAAAGAATCGGTCCAGACTCTTCAAATCATCTGCATCCTGCTCCACCGTCACCTTAGGTGCTGCCGTTCTGCCTTCATCCAGCTTTGGAAGCTCCTGTGTTGCCGCAAGACGCTTTGCCCGACGCTTCTTTGCCTCCTGATATGCCTTCTCGTGAGCTGCTTCTCTGGCTTCCTGCTCCTTGATCTGGCGCATACGTTCTGCTGCGCGGTTCCGGTATCTTGCCTCCCGTTCCTCCAGCTCCCGTCGTTTCTTTGATTTCGGCAGTCTGTCAAAAATCCCTGCACTACCTGATTTTTTCGCCGGCTTCCGGCGTTCTTCCCCTCGACGTTCTCTTTTTTCTGATGCAGTCTTTTCCTCAGACTTTTTCTCTTCCCTGCTGTCTTGTTTCTTCTCCTCAACAGGCTTTTTTATCTTCCTGTCGCCTGTTTTCTTCTCCTCAACAGGCTTTTCCAATTTTCTGTCGTCTTGCTTCTTCTCCTCAACAGACTTTCTCGCCTTTCTGCCTTCTTGTTTCTTTTCCTCAACAGGCTTCTTCCTGTCATCCTGCTTCTTCTTTCCGGCAGTCTTTTCTTCCTTCTTATTTTCTTTCTCCGGAATCATTGTCTCTTCCCGCTTTGGCTGTCTCTCCGGCTCTTCAGTCACTGTACCGGCTCCACTCTGGCTCCAGACAGACTCATCCACGCTCTCCGGCTTTTCCGATGCCTGATCATCCTGATCTTCTACAGGCATCTGCTGTATCTCTTCATCCGGTCTTGCAAAGGAATTCTCTTCCTCTTCCTTTTTCGCTGCCTTTTTCTTTCTGCGGGCACGGCGCGCCTTTTCCTTCTGAACCTCTGCCTGATATGCTCTCCAGTCAAAAACCGCTTCTACCGATGCGATCGCCACCTCGATCATTCCGTCATCCGGCTCTCTTGTAGTCAGCTTCTGCAGCCACAGTCCCGGCGTACTGATCCAAAGCACCAGACGATTGTCCGAATTTCCCACAAACTGGATCAACTCAAAGGATACACCTGCCACTACCGGGACCAACAAGATCCGGTAAAGCATTTGCAGCCATAGATTATCGATCTGAATAAAGAAAAAGAAAATAATACTCACAAGCATAACCACTAACAGAAAGCTTGTTCCACATCTTCTATGATAACGGGACTGTGTTTTCACATTTTCCACGGTAAGATCCAGACCATTCTCCACACAGTTGATAGTCTTATGCTCTGCCCCATGATACATAAGGGTTCTTTTAATATCACTCAAAAATGAGATTGCCACAACATATCCCAAAAACAGCAATATCTTCAATGCCGCTTCAATCACGGAAAGCATCATTTGAGAATGCACTCTGCTCTGAAACAGCTTTGATACCGCAAAAGGAAGTATCATAAAAAAGCCGATTGCAAGCAGAATCGACAAAGCTACGATCAGAATATTTTCCAGCATTTCTTTCCGGTCGGATACCTCTGCCACTTCCACCTGTCCTGCCTTTTCCACATCCTCCTCAATAAAGCTGGAGGAATATGTCAGCGTCTTGATTCCAAGTATTAATGATTCTATAAATGCTGCAACACCCCGGATGACCGGCAGACGAAGCAAAATATGCCTGTCCCGGACACTCCCAGTGTTCCAGTTTTTAACAGAAATTTCTCCATCGGGCTTTCTGACAGCAACTGCATATTTATCCCGGTTACGCATCATAACCCCTTCGAGCACTGCCTGCCCGCCAATTCCTGATGATTTCATCGTATGTTCGTTCCTTCCTACTAACCAGATTACGGGTTACACGGATCATTCCGTACTACGCACTCCCACACTTCATATTATTGACTAACACAAATGGTCACAATACCGCAAAGGTACTGTGACCATTTGAAAGACCGGTCTCCCCGGCCAAATATCCCGCTAGTTTGCGTTAATGCCATAACGACGATTGAATTTATCAATCGCACCACGAGCTTTAACAGCCTTCTGCTGTCCGGTGTAGAATGAATGGCATTTAGAGCAGATTTCTACATGGATCTCTTCCTTTGTAGAACCTGTTACAAACTCATTTCCACAGTTGCAGACAACCTTTGCCTGATAATAATTAGGATGAATTCCTTCTCTCATGATGTTAGTAACCTCCTTTCGTTATCCTGACAGGGATAACCTATTACTTACACACAACTTATTCAGTATATCATAGCGTTATTTCAAATGCAAGCACTTTTCCTAGACAATTTTTACTTTTTTTACCAGTTGAATCAATTCTTTATTGTCTTTTGTCTTCCGGAACATAGAAATAATGTTTTCCACGGCTTCCTCCGACTTATTGCCACCAAATGCCTTACGGATCAGGAAATTGGCCTCCAGCTCCTCCTGATCCAGAAGCAGATCATCCCGGCGTGTACTGGATCTCGGCAGATCGATCGCAGGGAACAGACGTTTCTCGGAAAGACTTCTGTCAAGAACCATCTCCATATTACCGGTTCCCTTAAACTCCTCAAATACCACGTCGTCCATTTTACTTCCGGTATCTACCAATGCCGTTGCAAGGATGGTCAGGCTTCCGCCCTCTCTCATATTACGCGCAGCACCAAAGAACCGCTTTGGCATATAAAGGGCTGCCGGGTCCAGACCACCAGACAAGGTACGGCCACTTGGCTGCACCGTCAGATTATAGGCTCTCGCCAGTCGGGTAATGGAATCCAGAAGGATCATCACATCGCCACCATGCTCCACAAGACGTTTTGCACGCTCAATCACCATCTCGGATACTCTTTTATGGTTTTCCGGCAATTCGTCAAATGTTGAGTAGATCACCTCTACATTCTCTCCCTGAATCGATTCCTTGATATCCGTTACCTCCTCCGGACGTTCGTCGATCAGCAGCACGATCAGATGCATATTCGGATGATTATGTGTCACAGATTTTGCCACCTGCTTTAATAATGTTGTCTTACCTGTCTTAGGCTGGGAAACGATCATTCCTCTCTGTCCCTTACCAATCGGAGAGATCAGATCCATCATTCGCATGGAAATATTGCTGTTCCCTGCTCCCGGCACCTCCAGACGAATACGCTCATTTGGAAAAATCGGGGTCAGATTTTCAAACTTCACTCTGCCGGAGGTTTCTTCCAGCGTATAACCATTCACGGTATTTACATATAATAATGCACTGAACTTTTCGTTCTGATTCTTGATCCGGGTATTACCCACAAGAATATCACCGGTCCGGAGTCCGAAACGACGTATCATAGCCGGAGACACATAAACATCAGCCTCGCCCGGCAGATAATTATCACATCTTACAAAACCGTAGCCCTCCGGCATAACTTCAAGGATACCGGTCTTGGTCTCTCCGCTGTCAAGCTGTGCCAGTTCCGAATACGGTATGGTTGCTGCATCTCCTCTCATATTAATATGAGACGTATGGGATGTCTCCTCATGGAGCATATTATTTCTATTATCATGGAAACTGTATCCGTCACGGCTGTTATTGCGTTCCTCACGATTTCCGCTCCGGTCGTCTCTGTTGTAGCGGTCCTCCCGGTTGTTACTCCGGTCATCACGGCTGTAGCGGTCCTCGCGGTTACTGTTCCGGTCATCACGGTTATTATTCCGGTCATCTCTGCCTGTTCCGTATCTTCTTTCCTCACGCACTGTATGCATCTCCTGCAGGTTTGATGTATATCCTCCCCGCACCACCGGTCTCGGTGTTCTGGACATAGTATTACTCCGTTCCTCATAATCCACCGGTTTTCTGACAGTCCGCCGCTCCATCTTTCTTGCCGGACGTTCATCATATCTTGGACGGCGTGACGTTCTCTCCCCTGCAGCCGGAGCACCCGGTGTCTCTGCCTCCGGGCCAACAGCTTCTTTTGAATTATCCTCTCCGCTATTTTGCTTTGCTGTTCTCCTGCTGACAGTTCTTTTCCCGGTTTTTGCAGAAGCTTCCTCTTTCTTGTCCCCGGATACTCTCTCTGTTCTTTCCCTGGCCGGAGTATTCTGGGCTGCAAGAATCTTCTGTATCTCCCCGATCAACTCCTGCTTCTTAAATGTCGTTGCATTTTTCATCCCCAGTTTTCTTCCGTATAAACGTAACTCAACCAGTGACATTTTTTCTAATTCTTCCATGTATAACCTCCATTTTGGAATAAATATTAAATTTTAATACCTTCTGAAATCATAATGAACCTTCAACGAAATAATCTCTGAAATCATACTTTAGAACAAATGAATTCCGTCTGACATATTGATTTTCTTAAGTATATACAATAATTTCCAATCTGTAAATACCAAATGGAAAATTCTCTCGACAAATCTTGTCTTCTCTCCTTCTTCTGTCCCACAGTTATCTTGTTTTCACCTATAAAATATGATATCATTGATTTATATGGCTTATGCCCAGTATAACAATAAAGAAAGGTTGGGTTATCATTATGGATCTCAAAGAACAAGCACTGTCCCTTCATAAGGAATGGAACGGAAAAATCACCACTACACCGAAATGTCAGGTAAAATCCAGAGAGGATCTAGCTCTTGCATATACACCGGGTGTGGCTGAACCTTGCAAAGTCATTGCCGGGGATAAAGAAGCGGCATATACATATACGATCAAGTCTAATACTGTCGCTGTAGTTTCTGACGGAAGCGCCGTACTTGGTCTTGGCAATATCGGACCGGAAGCAGCAATGCCGGTTATGGAGGGAAAAGCCGTTCTCTTCAAAGAATTTGGTGGCGTCAACGCATTTCCGATCTGTCTGGATACCCAGGATACCGATGAGATTGTACAAACAGTCATCAATATTGCCCCTGCTTTTGGCGGCATCAATCTGGAGGATATTTCTGCTCCACGCTGCTTTGAGATTGAGGAGCGACTGAAAAATGCTTTAAATATCCCGGTCTTTCATGACGATCAGCATGGTACTGCCATTGTGGTGCTTGCCGGCATTATAAACGGACTCAAGGTTGTCAATAAAAAGAAAGAAGATTGTCACGTTGTCGTAAACGGTGCCGGCTCTGCCGGAGTTGCCATTACCAAACTATTACTTCGTTTTGGATTCCAGGATGTTGTAATGTGTGACAAATCCGGTATCCTTTCCAAGGATTCTGCCGATCTGAACTGGATGCAGAAGGATATGATGGAAGTTACCAATCTGACCGGCAAAAAAGGAACTCTCGCCGATGCTTTAAAGGGTGCCGACATCTTTGTAGGTGTCTCCGCCCCTAACATTGTCACACCGGAAATGGTTGCCTCTATGAATCATAATGCCATCCTGTTTGCTATGGCAAACCCTGTACCTGAGATTATGCCGGATGTTGCAAAGAAAGCCGGGGCACGCGTTGTTGGAACCGGCCGTTCCGATTTTCCAAATCAGGTGAATAATGTGGTCGCTTTTCCGGGTATCTTCAAGGGTGCTCTGGAGGGACGTGCCAGCCAGATCACAGAGGAAATGAAGCTTGCCGCTTCCTATGCCATTGCAGGCCTCGTTGCAGATGAAGATCTGAACGAAGACAATATTCTTCCGGAAGCATTTGATCCACGGGTTGCAGAGGTTGTATCCCAGGCGATCAAAGATCATATCCACTAATGGCACGCCGACGTCATTCCCGCACTCCGGAAACTGCCGCCTATGATCGGGCCTGTCGGCGCTGGAGCGGAAAGCCCTACTACTCTCTCGACTGTTATCTGAAACAGCAGTTCGGAGAAAAGATCTACAAGGTAGCCATTGACGGCGGAATGACTTGTCCCAACAGAGACGGTACCAAAGGGATCTCCGGCTGCAGCTTCTGCAGTGCCGGCGGCTCCGGAGAATTTGCAGTAACCCGAAGGGCATCCTCGTCCGGGTCATTCCGTCCGGATCCGGGAATTGTTACCCGGCAGATTGATGAAGGGATCAAGCGTCTCCGATCCGGCCGGAAATACTGTGGTGAACGATATATTGCGTATTTTCAATCCTACAGCAATACTTATGCCCCGGTTTCCTACCTTCGGTCTCTTTATCAGGAAGCACTGACGCATCCACAGACTGCCGCATTGTCTATTGCAACACGGCCGGATTGTTTCTCTCCGGAGATTTATGAACTATTGTCCGAATGTCAGCAGCAAAAACCTGTCTGGGTAGAGCTTGGTCTTCAAACCATGCATGATTCCACTGCCCGCATCATTCACAGAGGTTATCCTCTTTCCTGCTTTGAGGCCACCGTCAGGGAGCTTCGCCGACGAGGGATTCCTGTGATTGTTCATATTATCCTTGGGCTCCCCGGAGAAGATCACCACCAGATGCTGCAAACCATTCGATATCTCAATGAAACCGGAATCAGCGGAATCAAGCTGCAGCTCCTTCATATATTGAAGGAAACCTCTCTGGCAGAGGATTTTAAAAAAGGTACCATCACACCATTGACAAAAGACGAATATATTGCTATTCTACTTGATTGTATTGCTCATCTCTCGCCGGACATTGTGATTCACCGTATTACGGGAGATGGTCCAAAGGATTTATTGCTTGCTCCTGCCTGGAGCATGAAGAAACGTGAAATATTAAATACCATCATGCATCAGATGAAGGTACAGCATCTCTATCAGGGATGCCAGATAAATGAAACAGGACAGCGTCAGCATTTTTCCTGCCCTGTCCACGAAAAGGAGGCACCATTATGACACCAGAGTCATTGCAGCTGTATAAGCTGATCATCCTATATTTTTTAAATCAGGCAGACCAGCCTATGCCAAATGCAATCCTCTCTGATTTCATTTTGGAAACAGGGTACACGGATTACCTGTCCATCCAGCAGACTTTATCGGAACTTACGGAGGACGCCATGATCCTTGTGGATCAGACCCATGAGAAGTCCTATTACACGATCGCTGAGATTGGCAAGGAAACCTTACGTTTCTTTGGGAATCAACTTCCCACCGATACCTGCCGGGAGATTGACGAATATCTGGAAAAGAATCGTCTTGCTATCGTAGAAACCACCTCGATCAAGACAGATTATACCATGATCCGTCCCAATGAATATCTCGCCACCGGCTGCATTTACGAACGGGGCAGCAAGCTTCTGGAAGTCTCTCTCAATGTCACCAGTGAAGAGGAAGCCGTGGATGTCTGCCGAAGATTCAAAGAAAAAAACGAAGATGTCTATGCACAGCTTCTTTCCATGCTATGTATGGAATAATTTAAATAACCCAAACAAAAACACATTCTGCCAAATCACGATTCGAAGTGATCCGGCAAAATGTGTTTTCTTTTACCTTCTTAATAAATTTTTATTTCACAACAACTCTCATAAATTTCTTTTTGCCACGCTTCAGCACAATACCATCTACACCAATACTGTCCTTCGCAATCTGAGCCTTTACATCTGTGATCTTATCACCATCTACAGACACACCACCCTGCTCTACATTTCTCCGGGCTTCTCCGTTGGAACTTGCAAGTCCAGCCTTTACCAGCAGCTTCAGAATTCCGATCTGTCCCTCCTCGAAATCTTCTTCTGCCAGTGCAATCTCCGGCATATTTGCTGTATTACCGCCACCTGCAAAAAGTGCCCTGGCTCCTTCCTGTGCCTTCCCGGCTTCCTCCTCGCCATGTACCAGCTTTGTCAGCTCGAATGCAAGAATTTCCTTTGCCTCGTTGAGACGGCTTCCCTCCCAGTGATCCATCTCCTCAATCTGCTCTAACGGCAGGAATGTCAACATACGCAGACACTTAAGTACATCTGCATCTGCCACATTTCTCCAGTACTGATAGAAATCAAACGGAGAAGTTTTGTTGGGATCAAGCCAGACAGCACCGGACTGTGTTTTACCCATTTTCTTCCCCTCAGAGTTCAGAAGCAGGTTAATTGTCATAGCATACGCATCCTTACCAAGCTTACGACGGATCAGCTCGGTTCCTCCAAGCATATTACTCCACTGATCATCGCCGCCAAACTGCATATTACAGCCGTATTTCTGAAATAATGCGTAGAAATCATAGCTCTGCATAATCATGTAATTAAACTCCAGGAAGCTTAACCCCCGCTCCATACGCTGCTTGTAGCACTCTGCCGTAAGCATTCGGTTTACAGAAAAATGTGGTCCCACATCACGAAGCAGCTCAACATAATTCAGATCCAGAAGCCAGTCTGCATTATTTACCATGAGAGCTTTTTCCTCGGAGAAATCAATAAAACGGCTCATCTGCTTTTTGAAGCAATCAACGTTATGTGCAATCGTTTCCTTCGTCATCATCTGACGCATATCGGTACGTCCACTTGGATCACCGATCATTGCCGTACCTCCACCGATCAATGCAATTGGCTTATTGCCTGCCATCTGCAGACGCTTCATCAGACAAAGTGCCATAAAATGACCAACATGAAGACTATCTGCCGTCGGATCAAATCCAATATAAAATACCGCCTTTCCTTCATTTACCAGTTCCCTGATCTCCTCCTCATCTGTTACCTGAGCGATCAGTCCTCTTGCCACTAACTCGTCATACGTTGTCATGTTCTTTTCCTCACTTTCTTATTTTTCCATCAAAGTATCCTGACTGAAAGCATTCTGATACGAAAAAACGTCCTTTACCGGCATATGCCGATAAAGGACGATATCATCGTGTTACCACCTTTATTTCCTATCACCTCACGATGACAGGCTCCATAGGATACCTCTATATCCCTGCACAATAACGGAGTACAATCCCGTCCAGACCTACTATATGATCTTCAGCCGGCTGCTCCGGGATGTATTCATATCAGGATTCCCCTGCGCCTCTCATCATCCGGCTGCTTTCTGTAGGTTTCCTCTGATACTACTTCTTCCCTTCCACGCATTTTATGCATACAGTCTAGCATGCTTTTCAAGCATTGTCAAACTGTTCTTTTCTATGTCCGGTTTGTACCGGATACTTCTTCCACTTCCCGCTTAATCCAGTGGGAATACATATGTGGTATCCAGATCACCTTCATAATAGAGATGCAGATAGGTAAGTGCTGACCTCCTACGGTTTGCAATATCAAAACGCACCCATCTGGTCTTTGCATTCGTATGATCTGCTGTGTTGTTTATAAAGTTATCCTTTGCATAGAAGTAATACTGCACCTTGTCTCTCAGGAAGTTATTTTCCTTTACCGTGAAGGTATGATCCTTCGATGCTTCATACTCCCGCAGCTCTTTGTTGCCATCTTTATCTGTCGTTTCCTGATAAATCTTATCTATATAACTGATGGTTGACTCAGCCTTTGTTCCAATATCCGCAGAGGATCCCATCACCAGAGAGATCTTGAAGGAGTTAACATTCAGACAGTCTGTTGCGTTGGTATACGGCGTAAACCAAATACGATGGGTTACATTCTTTGGTATAAAGCTGATCGGCTGTGTATTATAGGTTGGCTTTAAATCGTCATCAGACTCCTTCTCACCAATATCCTCACCCGGTTCATAATCTGCATCTGAGCCCGAGCCGGATGTTCCACCACCACTCTTCTTGTAATCCTCAAAATGCTGCATATTCTCAAAGATACCAACAGTATATACCTTACAATTGCCATCCCAGCTGAATACATTTAAGAATGATAAATCATTCGTTGTTCCATAGAAATCTTTTAACTCTCCCAATGTCATAGAGAACGTCTGTGTCTTACCCGGTAAATACTTAAACTTATTATACTCCTTATTTACCAGTGTGATAGCATTGGTTCCTTCATTTGTCGGTTCATAAGAGTAGTCAATCACTAACAGATCACTGTCTTTCCATCCCTTAAAGTCATCTGCATTCTCCGACATAACCTGCCACCACTGTTTTCCCTCTTTATTGTACAGGAAAATCTTTGGATCCTTTGTTGGTACCGGTGTCGGTGTTGGAGCCTTCGTTGGCTCAGGGGTTGCTTCCCCATCTTCTCCTCCGGTTGATCCGCCAGACGGAACCGGCGTAGCTGCCGCTGATGGTGCCGGTGTAATTGCCGTAGCGTTTGCATCATAATCCTTATACTTGCTGCCTGACGGTTTCAATGATCCGCTATAAATAGTCATATCAAGACCATCGGAAGATTTCTTTGTATCTCCTGCCTTAAGATCATAATATGAACTGGTTACTTCGTTGATCGTCAAATCCTTATAATCTTTGTTAACGGATTTCCCTTCATCCACAACAACATTCGGAGAAGCCATGGTTCCACTCAATGTGTTAATAAAAAGCTTCATTTCCATATCATCTGATACATTTTCCAGATCGATCAGATCATAGGTCACATTCTGTACGGTATACAGATAATAGTTATTCGATGCGTCTCTTGGAGAAATACCATACTCGGAGTCATCCCCCTCGCCTGCTGCTCCAAGGGAATACCATACAACCAGACCGCTGTTTTCCATATTTAACTGATAGTCCTGTGCTGCTGTCGATGCAATCTTTAAAGACTGATCAATAGTATATGGATATGTCGTAATACGTCCTTTATTGTTTCGGTTCGCATTGGTATCCTTCTTTGCCTTATCACCGTAATCCAGGTTTTTCCAGAGGTCATTGTTATATACCTTATTCTCTCCGGAACCATCCTCCATAACCTTGGCATAACTATACTCAAACTTATCCTTATCACCTGGGTATGCCTTGTCATCAAATGGTCTGCTGGCAGCATCCTTGATCGAACCGTAATAAGGATCCTTAGCTGTAAAACGACACATATTCAGTACATTTTTCAGATTTTCTGCCTTATAATCACTGGTTAATGCCTCTCCGGTAAATACAACCGTGACACCATCCTTTGTTGCCTTGTTGGTCAGGTAATTATCTGCAGCCACATAATCCGCATCACTGCTGCCGGTCAGTTCAGAACCACAACTGATCACATAGCAGTTATATTCATCACCTGTCGTCGCATTGCCCAACGTGCCCGCCTTTACCTGCGCCACAAAATCCGTGAGACTGATCGTGGTTACCGTAATCGCAAAGTCCTTCATAATATCCTTATCTGTGGCATATTTAGCAAACAGGCTGCCGGAATTGCTCAATTCATTTTCCAGATTTGCCTGTGTTGACATCTGGGCATCTGCCACTACCTGAAGAACCTTGATCTCGCTCTGCGCTTTCGCCAGATTTGGACGCTCATAACGGGACACACCGGTTACGGACTGATAATTTTCCTTATTACTTGTATTGTAGAGTACAAACTTCCAGCTAATAGCACCGGATTTCTTATTTTTGTTCAGATATAACCGGCTGTTATTACTGAAATCATAGCTGTAATTCTGTACTGCCGGTACCTGGATCGTCTCGCCTGCCTTATTGGTGTATGGCTTACCGGAAGAATCCTTTGTATCCTCTCCACGGTATGTATATACTACTCCCGAATCATTGGCATATGTATCTTCCACTAATTCATCCTTGGAAATAATGCCATCTCCATTGAGATCAATGTAAAGACGTAAACCATACTTGTTATCATCCGACTGATCACCGATCATAAAGCTGAAATCCAGAGTGGATCCGGCTAAAGACTGTAAAGGCGCAGTCGTTCCGCTTGCATTCTTATCCTCATCGCTTACACCGGCATCAGAATAATACTGCACCGGCGTAGAGACAATCTTACTGTAAAGACCTACATAATCCTTATATGCCGTGGTCATCTCCTTATATTTCTTTGATGTTAATCCTGTCTTCACACGGGTTGGGAACGAAAATCCCTTATTCATATAGCTCAGGCAGTTCTTTGACAGGAATTTAGATGACAGCTGGGACAAAGATGTCACATTAGCGTATTGAAACTCTGTAACACCCTTGTTCGGACTCTTAACACTTGTCAGAAGCTTATGCATCTGTGAAGACTGATCTACTGCTGTCAGATAGTTCTCCTCATAGTCCTTTGTAATATCCCCACTGGAATTCCACTTGAAAGTTGCCAGTGTATCAGCAAGGATCAAGGCATTACCACCCTCAGCAAATGCTTTCAGTTCCTTTTTCTTTATTTCCGTAATGTCATTACCGGAAGAATGAAGATCTCCTGCCTTATCACCGACATGAAGATATACATATCCCTCCAAAAGCGAACTGTTACGTTTTACAATGGTCTTTTCTTTTCCGGATACCGTTTTCTTCTTTGTATTGAATTTACCGATATTATCACCAATATAGATCAGATCATAATATCCGTTGAGATCTCTCTTGAGACCATTAAACTCTGCTGTGGTCATATGATCTACTTCAATCTCTCCCTTAAACTTCGATGCCGGGAGATATTTTCCTGTCAGGAAACGCTCAGACATAGTAAACTCGGAACAAGGCTCAATCTCCAGTACATGCATCTTGTTTTTATCACGAGTTCCTACATCATCATCATCCTGACCATGACGCTTATACTGCAGCAGATAATGAACCATCTGTGCCGGGGTCAGCTCATCCAGCTTTTTTCCATATTCCTTTTCAAACCAGTCAAATGCCTCCTGCGTCTCATCCGTCCTTTTGATGGAAGCATTGTTAAATCCCTGAGATAACAGCGTATCTGAATTATAGATAAATGTTGCTCCATGCAGGGATGGACGAGGATAATTCAGATAAGCTCCTCCATAATGAGAAATGTCATACCGCTCAACCTGCTCATCCGAAATATTGGTATCATTTACCTTTTCCGTAATTGGAAGGAAAGCGTCCACGCTCCAGTACTCCTGTGCGTCCGCACCATTCTGTGGAGAACAGTAGGAAACATTCTTTGCCGCATCCTCTGTGATCACAGGCTGCCCATTATCTCTCTTGGTCTGGAAGAAATAATCATAGAAGTTTTCCTGATTCATCAGGAAGTTCATCAGCATAAATTTGTACAACCCACTGTTGGTCGCTCCGGTCTTATAATCAACACCTCCCACTTCCATATCTGTATAGTCCAGATGATTGTGGGTCACATCCTTCCATGTTGATCCATATATATCCTTACTTAGTCCATTCAGATTATCAAGTGCCGTAACGGAGAAAAGCAGTGGCGCAAAGCCATATCCCTCCGGCGAAGATCCGTCATATTCATCCAGCTGATTGATCTTGAAGAACATCTTCTTTGCAACATTCCAACCCCAGTCATTATCTGAGGTAAACTTAATATCTGTCACCTTACTCTGTGCGCTGCTGTCATCCTTATAAAATGACTCACCAGATTCATCCTTAATTTTATGATACTGATTATAATCGGTATTTTTCCACCAATCGGAATAAACTCCGATCGACTGTCCCTGATGAATATAGATCAGATCGGCATAGTCGATCCACTCCGGATGCTTCATCAGCTCCTGAGGCTCGATGGTCTTAACCGCCAGCTTCAGATCAAGGATCGCTGCCTCGGATTTATCATCCAGATCCAGAGAAGTACGTGCAAAGTCATTCATATTTACAACATGACCTTTAAAAGCACCGCCGGACCAGCCGCCTTCTCCGCCACCACCGACTTTAATATAATAATAATCGGTATCTGTTCGTGTCGTATACTCTCTGTCACCCGGACCATATTCGATCACTCCGTCAGCAGAAGCCTGATATTTATTCTCATTTCTGGCATAACGGTTAAAATCAGATTCTGAAATTGTTCTTCCCTCTCCATTTGCCAGAGTAACCCAGAGGAAATCACCTGTTCCGTCTTCTACCTTACGGAATACCGGACGGTACGCCGGCTGGTCTTTACCAGTTTCATCCTTGGCATAGAACATTCCTGTGGTATCTGCTTCATAGTGGTCAATAACAAAATCACCCGGCTTACCGTTTCCTACCTTTTCATAATATCCTTTTACTGTGATCTGCTTTGACTTCTCGTTAGTCCACTCATCATCATCCCAGCAGGTCTCATCTACCTGACCGTCTCCATTCGCATCTCTACGGTACTCATCAGCAAATACCGTTGTTGCCACGGAACGTGTCCGGTCTACAGATGCGCCATACAGAGATGGATCATTCTTCGTGAAATCAATCGGCTCGCAGCCGGTGATCAGATAACCTATCTCCGCCTGTCCATAATATGGAACAATCTCCAAGATCAGAAACGGATTATCCTTATCCCCCGCTTCCTGATTACAGTTCACCTTGCCGCTCTCACACATAGCATTATATTCTTCCAGTGTGTTTACAACCGCTTTGTTCTCTGTGCTTCCCGCATGAACCACAAACTTATGATACCCGAAATATCCACCGAATACCAACGCACACATCAATACAAGTGCCGCCGCAAGCTTTCCTTTCGATAAATTTCTTAAACTTCTTTTCATAGATACAGCCTCCATTTCCACGGCTTCACACCGCAAACCGATCTTCTTACTTCATTATAACGTCCAAGGGCAGCCTACCCATTACGGATAGACTACCAGACCATTTCGTATCTTTGTTGTCTCGTCAATCTTGTAAGTCTTTTTACCGGATTTCATTGCAAAAGAAACCGTGACATTACTTCCCTTTATGTCCACCTTGAAGTCATTAACATAATCAGATAAAAGCTCCTCCGGCTGACAATTCAAGCCACCACGGCTTGCCGGAAGTGCTGCATCGCTTTTATGCTCCTCCAGATACAGCTTTTGACCATCAAATTTGATGATCTTCAGATCCGTCACATTTTTGACCTGTACATACTCCGGAGCTGCACTTGCAGCCCCCGAAGGCGCCGGCGTTGCAGTCTTTTTGCAGTCTATCTGATACAGAATCAATGCGTTATTTACATCATCATACTTTACACAGTTTGACTCCATAATCATTGTATTTAACTGTGCCATCAACGTCTGGGATTCCATCTGCAGATCAAGCTCTGCTTTTGTGTTGGAATAACTCCGGCTGCCTGACTGCATCAGAAGTGTGATTGCACCTCCGACGATTGCCAGAATCGCCATAGAAATAATCAATTCCACGAGAGTATAACCTCTCTTATCTTTCCAGTTCAGAACAATCACCTCCCATCAACTTTCTTTTATAAAGTGCTTTCCTGTTGTTTTGACCAGCTGGATCGTAAACTTCTCCTTGCCGGACAATTCAATCGTACTGTAAAATGGCATTTCTGTCATTGCCTTACCGGCAGTCACCGTTCCGTTATTGCTGTAGATAAAGGAACCGGTACCTTTGGAATAACCAATCTTCAGCATATTATTTTCATCCAAGGTTGTTACCGATGCTCCTGCATCAGAACCTTTAATGGTTACTGAGCTGTCGCAAAGCTTTGTCTGTGAAACATTGCCCGCTGTAATCGCTGCATTCAGATCCAGTCGTTTCTTATAACCATCCGGCACACCATCTCCATCGGAATCTGTCGTATCACTCGCCATAGAACTATAAATCCCATCTGAAGTACGATAAATGTAGAGATATGTCACACCTTTTTTAGTCATGGTGGCTGTCTGAATTTTTGTGATCTGATTATTTAACTTTGCAGATGCCTTTTTGGTCTTACCGACATTGATATAAGCCAAACCACCAATGATCGCCCCTGCAAATACAGCCATGATCGCCATGGTTATGATCAGCTCGATCAAGGAAAAGCCCCGTTTATCCTCTCTGATATTCATCACCTTCACCTCCCTGCATTAACCATTCTTCTTCCAGTTTTCATAGCTTACATTATTGGTGTTGGAACTACTTCCATCATTACCAATCGCTGCTTCTACAGACTTTCTGAAGTACTCCTGCATCAAATTATAGAACACAGGCTTTACCTGCTTCTTGTCATATTCAAACAGCTTCTCAATTGCTTCCGAATCGGAATTCACTGTTGTGGATGCCGCTGCCAGCTCCACATCATTTCCTGAAATGATCAGGCCGTTAAAGGAATTTGCATCACTTCCCAGAACCGTTACCTTTCCTTTGGCAAGGATAAAGCAAGGATCGCTGAGAGAGCATCCCGCCTGATTGGTATAATCATTCGGCCAGGTCACATCTCCATCTGAAATAATGTAACCACATTGAACTGTGGTGCCATCCTCTCTTGTGATCGGATAATGACCGATCTTCGTTCCCACCGGAATATCATTTACCTTTACCAATGTGTTGAAAAGATTGGTAGAATCACTCTTACCACTCTTTGACAGATCACCTGTCTCATAAAGTCTCCAATTGGAACTATTGGCTGCTGTCTCGTAATCATCTACCAGCGCAAGCTGCTTTGACATATACAGCTTACTGCTCTCCTTTGCAAACTGCAGGAAACTGTTGGATGGAGTCTGTAACGTGTTTTCCAGCCTCAATGCAATCTTTCCTTTTCCGTTTACATCCTTCTGTGTATTATCACTGTACATAATATTACCGGAGGAAAGAATATATCCTACTTTGTTTCCGGCAAAGGACGGAAGCTGAATACCAATAGTATCTACATATGTCTTATTAACAGTATCATAAATGGTCTGCTGCGCACTCTGATTGTAAAACAGATCAAAGAAGCGGCTTGCTGCTTTTGAATCCACAAAACTCAGGTAAAAATAATGAATGTCATCCGCGCTTACATTCTTATCTTTACGGGAATACAGCTTTAACGGCTGTGCGGCGTCAAGCTCACCATCCGTGATCATTTTTAATACATCAAACTGCTTTGTACCGTCTGCATTATCAGGAATTCCGATACGTTCCTCATAGGAAAGATAATCGAAAAGATATTGCACATCTCCCGTACCATCAGAGGAAGGGACAGCAAAATAATAACACGGTCTTCCCTTTTGACTATCAGTATCGAAGGTTCCCTTTCCAGGGACACTTGTTGCATGTACACTTCCCGGATTCGCATTTTCTACGGCATCCACACGCTTTACAAAACCATCTGTCGCCCCGGAGCCGGAAGAGGTCACAGCTCCTACAAAATAAGAGAGCTGGCCACTCTTTACTGCCAAGGATTCTCCAAGCTCAATGTCCGGATTGTTCAACGGTTTTACATCATTGGCATATGTAGTCTTTTTTGAAATAAAGGTACGTCCCGCCAGTACCAGTTCTGAAAGACCTGTCATCAGAAGATCATCATCATGACCGTTAATGGATATGGAACTACTGTACTCTGCTTTTGTAGATAATTTCTTTGGTGCCGGTGAAACAATGACATTAGAGTAATTATCTACAAAGTTATAACCATAATATTTTCCCTTTAAGGTGACGCTGTCATCATCACCTGCAATTTCCATATCGTCAGCAATATAAGAAGTTGCATTAATATTTACTTCATTGCCACCGGCTCCCGTACTGCTGTTGGAGGTCAGAATATTTTCTGCCCAGAGCTCGGCATTCTTATCACTGGATGCACTTTTTCCAATCTCAAGAGCACTGCCTCCGGAAACAGACACATCACCTCTTGTAATGATCTGATCCGCATTGATCTTTAATTTTGCGCCGCCACTAATGACAATACCCGCCTTGGTATCCTCCTTCGTTGCATCACGTTCTACCGTACCGGCATACATATTACCGTTAACCTTTGCAAAAATAGATCCATTATCTGCAAGGATCTGGTTGTCTGCAAGAATGGCATAATTGAGATACTCGGAATGGGCCTCTGTACTCACTGTCGGCACCTCAATACGAATATCAGTCGTTAATGTCGTCTCATAATCCTTCCGGGTGTCATGCTCCTTAATAACCTTTACATCCTTCAGGATCAGTGCATCTCCATCCAGTACCAGATTTCCCTTTGTAATACCATTGGAATCTGCCGGATGACGAATATAACTTTTGGCCTGCTCATCCGTCAGATAACTTTCCAATACACTGTCCAGATACTGATATGACGTGATATTCGGATCATATGCCGTTCCTCCCGTCAGTTTACTGACCATATCTGTCAAAAAGTCCTTAATATATTTATTATCCAAAGAATTTCCTGATGATGTCAGGGAAGCATTATACTCACCCAATGCTTTTTCATATGCACTTGCGGATGCTGCGGAGGATTCATTCTGAATACCTGCCGCAATGGCATCTAAAATCGAATCTGTCTGATAGAAGTTCTCCTGTGTTGCTTTCTGTGAACTTTTCAGATAGATATTCGTGATCGTCGTGGTAATAACCGCTCCTGCAAGCAAAATCAGAAATGACATGCAGATCATTACTAAAACAAGGGACGAACCACTTTTATCTTTTAAAAAACGTTTCATCATGATCTCTCTCCTTCCTAATTCTGCACTTTGGAACCATTTACCTGTACAATTCCTGTTTTACTTCCATCCTGACTGTCTACCGTCACTGTGATATCAGCCATTCGATTGATAGACTCCGAATGAACCAGTGTATAGTTTCCACTTGGGTCTTTCTGTGCCTTTCCTGCCACCTGATCACCATTTGCATTTAATTCATCCGTATTATTCGCCGACAAATTCAAATACAGCTTCTGAACTTTGGTTGCAAACCCGGAACCTAAACTATTGATCGACAATTTATACCCCTGTGGTCTTTCCGTGTATCCGGCAGGAACACTTTCTCCATGCTTGACACTGTTCTGTGCGATCACAAACAAATTCAGATCATTTGCATTCAACTGGATGGCATTTGCATCATTTGTCTCTAAAATAATCTGATCCCGCTCATTTACCGGCTGATAAAACAGATAGATATTTTCCAGCTTATTTACATTAATAGAAGCAGACTCCACAACATCCTCATATACCGTAGAGGCATCAATGCCTGCCGGATATGAACCGGCTCCTTTATTATATGTATACTTATATTTTACCGATATAATATCATTTCCCGGCTTAGCCGAATCTTCCTTTGCCGAAATTATAATAGAACAGTCCAGATTCTTCTTTAACTCATCTGCTGACATAGGCGAACCTGATGCCGCCGGAGCCGCAGCATACGCTGCAGAATGCTTGTTTGCAAAAGCATAGCTTGCAGAAGTCAGGGTCTGACCATGCTCTGATGACATCACATCCTTACTACTGTCCATCGTGCCAATAACATATTTCTCATAATTTTTCGGTATCGCCGTTGCTGCGGGCACCACCTTGCTTAATGGCTGGATCTGCGCTGTTACCTTGAATGAATTTTTGTCTACAGACTTATCCTGTGTCAGCGTATATGTTCCATTGGCATCCGGCGATGCGGCAACTGTCCAGTCAGGCTGCGCAGAACATACCAGATCAGGATCATCCAGCGAATATGGTGTGTTTTTAAACTCCTCCAATACATCCTGTGCCAAAACGGAAGCATTCTGCTTCTGTCTGCTTCGTGCATTGTGCTTCGCAGCATCTGTAAAATAACTTAAAATCGGTATCGTTACAATCGCAAGTATGGCTATTGTCAGAATAAGCTCTACCAAAGTAAAGCCTCGCTGATCCCTCCAATATCCCGTTGCTCTGCACCTTCTCTCTTTCATCGGCTCACCTCAAATCTTTATACAACAACTGCAACTGCCGAATAAATCCGGCAGTTGCACTAATGTACTATTTTCTAAAAATATTGTCTACACCGGTATTTCCATTGCTTACATTTGGAGATTCATAAACCTCTCCGGTACCGGAGATTGCATACATATCAATCGTCATGGCACAAGCAAGAACACTTTCCTCATCATCTGCCGTAGCAGAAATCTCTGAAATCGTCATACGATCCTTTGACTTATTGATAAAATCAACGACCTTTTTCAGGGAATCATATGTCGAAGTAAAGGAAACATTCACTGTAGAACGATATCCTGTATAATCTGCCGCTGCTGTAATCACATCATTTACCGGTGTGTCTGATGTAATCGCTGCAACAGATGCCGGATTTGATTTTGGTGCCGGCGAAGCATTTGCTGTTGCTCCTGTTGTTGTGTCTGTATCAACAGCTCCCTGCTGATAGAACAACTGGTTCATATTAAAACTCTCAGACTCAATCTTTACATCGGAAATACTCTCATACATATCATTCAGATCATAGATCGCATCCTCTGTACGAACCTCTGCCGGGAACTTACTCAAAACATCTGCCACATCAAGCTGCGTCTGTTTCGTCTCCTCCAATACACTGTCCTTTTGTGCCTCCATGGTTTCCAGTTTCGAAACCTCCTGAGACAATGTTGTATTCTCCGCCTCTAAAGCCGATCTCTTTTCATTCATCTTTGCAAACACCAAAAAGTATGCTGCAGCAACGATGAGAATTGCTCCAAATATAAAGAGCATCATTTTATCACGATTTGACATTTTCTTTTTTGTATCCATATCTCATTTCCTCCTGTTCATACTTTCTAGTTTGCCGGGCTTGCGGATGCCTGTGCGCTCTGGTCAATTGCATTTGCTGCTTCCTGTACCATTGCCTGTACCACCTGATAATACTGTGCTGATACGGAGAAATTATAAACGGTGCTTCCGTCATCCCCGTCCGCCGCTGTTACAGAAGGAATGGAAATATTGGTAAGAACCGGAATTTTCTGGCCATCCTTGTCTACCATTTCCATAGATTCCAGATTCATTAACATTCTCGCAATAGAAATATCTGTCTCTGATGTGATCGTCATATTGATTCCGTCATCATTTGACTGGAGAAAGCTTACTGTCATCGTTCTTGGCAGGTTTGCCTCCAGCTGCTTGATCAGACTGTTCAGATTCTCATTCTGCGTTTCTGTCGCATTGTAAAGACTGTTTACCTGACTGTAAACATTTTTAATCCCTTCGTTTTCTTCAAATACAGAATTGATATATGACAACGACTGCTTTCTGGCATTCAGATCGTCGTTTTTCTGCTTTTCTGTATTGTACTGCAGGAATGCAAATGCTGACATCGCAATCGCACAGATCACAGCCAATCCAAAAACAAGCTGTGCATTACGAAGAGCGTCTGCGCCAGATCCAGAACTTGCCGCATTTTTGGACTTAAATCCAACCGGTGCAATTGCAGCACCTACCACAGCGATATACTCTGTCTGGTTATAAAGTCCCTCACTGAAATGACGTGGGAAAGATACATTTACCAGATGCTCCATTCTCTGAGTTGGAATATTTAACTCATTTTCAAAGAGCTCCTCAATACCGGCTACCTTACAGCCCATACCTGTGATATAAATACTGGTAAGCTCAACTCCCTGATGTTTTGATTTAAAGAAGTCAATAACACGAAGAACACTCAGAAGAATTTCTCCGATGGCATCTGTAACTACCTTACGGGAAGACTTGCTCGCTTCCTGCTGTCTCCACTGCTCCTCTGTCATTCGTGCGCTTACAATACTCTCATCATCATCCAGTCCCCGGTAGTCCAGGCTCCGGCAAACCAGCTTATCTCTGCAGAGTGCCTCACAGGCAGTATCCATATCTTCAATCATACACTCATCACTGAGAACCATTGCCTCAGCCACATTAAAGATACCCTGCGGAATGGTACGCTGCATCAGCTGCTGACCTTCATTCATAAAGTTGATCATGGTTGTATTACCACTGATCTGAATGCAGGCACAATAGTCAAGAACGATCTCCTTCTTTAATACCTGCATAGAACCATTACCAAAGTAATCCAGAGCTTCAATATTGAAGTCCATCTCCTTAGCAAAGTTATAATAATTATCTACCAGATCATCCGGAGCTGCCAGTAAAAGTACCTTGTATGACTTTTCCTTGCCCTCCTTAATGGTCTCCAGCAGAGAATACGCCAATGTATAATCATTCAGATCGATCGGGAAATACTCCTGTGCTGTTGCCTGAACAAGCGCCCCAATTTTATTTTCCTTTACATTAGGAAGTGTTACCTCACGAGTTGCGATCTTACTGGACGCAATTGAGAACACAACACTCTTTTCTTTCATTCCTGCCTCTGCCAGCTCATTGCGGAAAGCGACTGCCAATACATCCTTATCACGGATGACACCATCCTCAATAACACCCTCCGGTGTTGCAAAGCTGACCGCGCGGTATACATGCGGATTTTTCTTTTTATAATCAATCTCAACAATCTTGGTCACTTGTGTACCAATCTCAATACTAAGTACATGTTTTGCCATATCGTACTTTTCCTCCCTGTCTCAATATTTTTGCATCACACAAAATTCAACGTATGCAGAATAACTGCAAAATGGAGCCTAACGCTATGCTCATGGTAAGCTCGCTGTTAAACTCTCTGTGACAGCAAAATTACTGCCATCTTCTGAATAAAACGTCAATGAACGGTTACTATGATCGATCATACAAAAAGCGGTCAATCACATTTTAATCATACCAATATACCAATCAATCAAAGGAGTTCCCCATAATGCCGTGAACCAGATCCCCACAGACAAATAAGGTCCCAATGCCAGACGATGCTCTGCATGACTTACTGCCATACGGATCAGATGAATCACTGAACCAATGATACATCCCAAAAAGAATGCCAAAACAGCACCTTTCCACCCCAGCAATAACCCTGCACCAAACATCAGCTTGATATCTCCACCGCCGATTCCCCTTCCGACAGTAATAAGATAAATAACCAAAAGAAACACGCTGACAGAAAACATTCCGATCACGTGATCCTTCCAGGCATGCAGATCAAGCAATGTTGCCGCAATCCCCAGCAATAAGATGAATAGATTGATACCATCCGCAATCTCCATAGTCCGGAAATCAAGGACACTTAAAACAATAAGGGCGGATGTCAGGAGACAATATACGACACTCATATAATTCCAACCGTTCGCCAAGAAAACGATCACATATAATGCTCCATTCATGCCTTCCACTAAGGGATACTGAAGCGATAACTTTGTGTGACACTTCCTGCATCTGCCCCTTAGAAATAAAAAACTAAATAACGGAACCAGATCATACCAGCGCAGCTGATAACCACAAGTCATACAATGGGAGTGTGGAAACACTATGCTTTCCTTTAAAGGAATACGATAAATGCAGACATTCAGAAAACTGCCGATCACAATTCCAAAGAGAAAGACGAATATGTATAAAAGTGTGGTTAATACTGCTACTGACATGACATGACTCCTATTAATCATTCCATCTTATACAACTACAAACATTAGTTATTCTGAGACTCGACAATATACTTACTTGATGAAACATCATCACCACTATGACCATCAATAAATACGGTCACTTTACCTGTTGTATCATCATAGCTGTAATGAACTTTATAGCTCTTTGCTTTTGCTTCTTTAGAACCCAGCTGCTTATCAAGCTGTGTCTGAGTTACAGCTCCGTTTCTAAGCTCCTCAAATGTTTTTCCAACAATCTTCCAGCCAGCATCAGCATTACTGCTTGTTAAATCACAAATATCCGCATCTGATACGGCTGTTAATGTCTGACCAGACTGAGCAACAGAAGATACAACATCCGTTAAAATACTTGAAAGAACCTGCTGATCCTTGGACTGACGAGACTTATCCATGTACGGAAGCACCTGAGATGCTACAATACCAACAAGGATAGCCATAATAGCCATAACGATGATCAACTCAACAAGAGAGAAACCTTTCTTGTCATTTTCCTGTAACTTTGTGAGATAATTCTTGATAACTTTCTTCATAATTATAATCTCCTTTTCATTGAATTTTATTTATCAAAAGGCCGCTTGGCACAGCCCCAAGATCATTAATAGATGTTAACATATTACATTTAACCAATTAAGCATTTTCCGCTGCTGTGTACATAGACATCATTGGTGCCATAATTGCAAGCATAATCGGAATTACAACTCCTGCCATCAGCACGATAATACAAGGTTCCATAATTGCCGTCACTGCCTTGGTTGCATTCTCCACTTCCTCTTCATAGAAGTCAGCGGCATGCTCCAACATCTCCTCCATATTACCTGTTTCCTCACCAATTGCTGCCATATTGTAAAGAAGCGGCGGAAATACCCCGGAATCTCGAAGTGGCACCGACAATGGAGTACCTCTTTCCACCTCACCTCTGGCCTCTTCCATTACCTTCTGTACAATACGATTTGTCATCAGTTTTGTAACAATTGCAATCGCATCTACCATCGGAATACCGGAAGCCATTAATGTACTTAAAGTGCGAGCAAGCCTTGCAGCAGCCGATTTAATCTGAAGATCACCAACCAGTGGAATTCTCAGCAAAACACGTCCCAAGACGATTGCACCTGTCTCTGTTTTCGCCCATACTCTAAACGTAACAACAAATGCAACAATAATAATCAAAAGCAACCACCACCAATGAATCATGCCATCGCTCATCTTCATAACAAGTTTTGTAATTGCCGGGAGATCCATGCCTGCCCCCTCCAAAGTATCTTTAAACTGTGGAATAATGTATGTAAGCATCAATACAACAACACCCGCCACAACCACGAGTAACACAATTGGGTAGATCATCGCCTGCTTGATCATGCTGGATGTCTTGCTATCCTTTTCAAACTGTTCTGCCATTCGGCTAAAAGATGTCTCCAAACTACCGGATGCCTCACCAGCCTCCACCATGTTCAAAAGCATATCCGGAAAGATTCCCTCCTGAGCTCTCATAGCATCTGCCAGAGACTCACCTTTCTCCACCAGGATACGCGTCTGATCCAGTGCTTTCTTTAGATACTTGTTAGTCACCTGATCGGTGATCATCTGGAGTGCCTGAATAACTGTAACACCGGCATGCAGGATACTCTCAAACTGCTTACAGAACACGGAAAGATCTCTAGCCTTTACTTTTTTACCAATGCTGATCTCAATATCCTTATTTAAAGCATTCGGAATCTCCACACTGATCGGGATCAGTCCCTCTGCCTTCAGAGAATTCCTTGCAGCTGCCTCATTGGCGGCTTCCAGAGTTCCCTTCTTTTGTTTACCATTGGCGTCTACCGCCACATAATTAAATGCTGCCAATTCATCACCCTTTTCTACCCCTCTGTGTGAGATGTCATACTCACAATGGGTCGTTTATTTGTGTTGTATATAACATCCCCGATAGTTATATACAGTATCACTTTTTTGATTGTACTACATTCGTCTCACTTTTTCAACGACATTTATTAAATTTCTATAAAAAATAGTTCACATAATTTTGACCTCATTTTTATACATATTGTCCAAATGACATCTCTATTATGTGAACCATCTTTGTGAAACATTTCTGTTTTATTCGACAAATTAGAACAATTTACGTTTGAGAACCTCCGGCTCCTGAGCGAACTCCAATGCAGTATCTGCTGAAATCTTCAGATCATGATACAGATCAAAGATCGCATCATCCATGGTCTGCATACCCATCTTTTTGCTGGTCTGGATCGTAGATGGGATCTGATGTGTCTTGGCATCACGGATATTACTTGCAATCGCAGGTACCGTATGCATAACCTCATACGCCGCAACTCGTCCCTTACCGTCAGAGGTCGGCATCAACTGCTGGGAGATAACTGCCAGCAGTACCATTGCAAGCTGCACACGGATCTGCTGCTGCTGATGTGGCGGGAATACGTCAATAACACGATCGATGGTTGCTGCCGCACCAATGGTATGCAGTGTGGAGAATACCAGGTGACCGGTCTCGGCTGCGGTAATGGCTGCACCGATCGTCTCCTGGTCACGCATCTCTCCGACAAGAATAACATCCGGATCCTCACGAAGTGCTGCACGGATACCATTTGCAAAGGAAAGGGTATCAAATCCGATCTCTCGCTGATTGACGATAGAGTTTTTATGCTTATGAAGGTACTCGATCGGGTCCTCCAATGTAATAATATGCTCTTTACGATTCTCATTGATCATATTGATCAGGGATGCCAGTGTCGTAGACTTACCACTACCCGTAGGTCCTGTAACCAGTACCAGGCCACGTTTTCTTTTGGCCAGATCCATAACAGACCATGGGAGACCTAACTTCTCCGGTGCCGGGATCACAGTATTGATCAGACGAAGTACTGCTGCAAAGGAATTCTTCTGGCGGAACACATTACAACGGAATCGTCCCAACGCTTCTGTACTATAAGAGAAATCCGCCTCACCATCTCTCTTTAAGGTGGCAACCTGTCTCTCATTCATAATAGAAAGAACCAGCGTCTGTGTATCATGAGAGGTCAGCACATGAGGAATAATATCCTCGATCGTACCATTTACACGCATTTTCGGTGGAAGTCCAACCGTAATATGTACGTCGGATGCTCCCACGTCTCTGGCAATTTCCAGCAAACTGTCCATTGTGATTTCCATTTTGTAAACCCTCCATATTCTATAGATTAATTATCATAGGCGACACGATGTACTTCCTGCAGTGTCGTAATACCCTTCAATACCTGTTTATTAGCTGACATAACAAGTGTGTTCATACCTTCTGCGATCGCCTGCTTCTCCAGCTCTTCTGCTGTACCACCGGTTGCAATGATACGCTTAAGACTCGGAGACATCTGCATGATCTCGTAGATACCGATACGTCCTTTGTATCCGGCGCCTCCACACTCCAGACATTCCTCGTTTGGCTCAATATGAGGAATTAATATTTCCTCTCCCCACTTCTCCTCCGGGATACCAAGCTCTTTCTTTTCCAGGTCATCTGCCGGCACCATACGCTTACACCGCGGACAGACGCGGCGAAGAAGTCGCTGTGCAATAACTCCGATCACTGCATCAGAGATCAGATAATTCTCAATCCCCATATCTGCAAGACGGCTGATGGTACTTGCCGCACTGTTCGTATGGAGTGTACTAACTACCAAGTGACCCGTGATAGCGGACTCAACGGCAATACCGGCGGTCTCACCGTCTCGAATCTCACCGATCATGATAATGTCCGGATCCTGACGCAGAATGGAACGAAGTGCCGCGGCAAAGGTAAGTCCCGCTTTGGCATTTACCTGTACCTGATTGATACCATTGATATTGGCCTCGACCGGGTCCTCTACCGTGATGATATTTACTTCGTCGGTATTCAGCTCACTGAGTGCCGTATAAAGAGTCGTTGATTTACCGGAACCGGTAGGTCCTGTAACAAGCATAATGCCATTTGGATGCTTCAGAATATCCTCAAACCGGTGAAGCTCCTCCGGCTCAAATCCAAGATCTTTCTTATCACGGCTCAAAGCAGTCTTCTGTGCAAGACGCATAACGATCTTCTCACCATATACTGTCGGAAGAATAGATACACGAATATCGTACTCCTGCCGATCGACGATCTGTGTCATACGACCATCCTGTGGTTTACGCTTCTCGGAAATATCCATACCGCCAACGATCTTGATACGTGCAACCATCGCTGACAGCAATGAAATATCATGACGCATCGCCTCCTGAAGCACACCATCGACACGGAACCGGATACGGAGCTGATTCTCCAGCGGTTCAAAGTGAATATCGGATGTTCTTTTATGTACTGCCTGCTCAATGATCTGATTAACCAGACGAACGATCGGTGCCTGCTTAACCTCCTCGGACTCCTCTTTTCCATCCTTATTATTGCCATATTTTTCACGACGCTCAGCAGCAAACTGATCTGCCACCTTCATTGCCTCGGAATTACCATAGAAACGATCCAACGCCTGGGATACATCCTTGACCGTGGTAACACGAACTTCTATCTGCATACCGGTGATGATCGACAGATCATCCATTGCGATCATATCCAGCGGATCTGAAAATGCTACACGAAGGACATTGGGATTGTCCGGAGCGAACTCATACGGTAAAAGCATATACTTTCGCAGAACCTTCTCGTCTACCAGAGCCAGCACCTCATCCTCAATGGTAATGCCTGCCAGATGTACACGTTCCAACCCCATCTGGTGACAAAGTGCCTCTGCGATGATCTCATCATTCATGATACCCATATCTACAAGGGTCATACCAAGCTTCTGACCATTTCCGGCTTCCTTCTGCTTCTTTAACGCTTCCTCCAACTGCTCCTGTGTAATAACACCCGCTCCAAGCAGCAAATCTCCCAGTCGTTTCTTTCTGCGCAATCTGCTTGCAATCGAATTATCCATGCTAGATCCCCCTATCCATCCTTTTTCACAGGCTCCTCTCACGTTCCGGAGCCCTCTTCTCCTTTGTCCCATTCAGGCATAGGCACAACAGATGTAATTCCTCGTACGTCATTCTTTATTCTTTTGTGCCTGCATATTTATATTATTATATACGTTTATGAGACATTTAGCAAGCGGAAACAAAAAATAGCGTAATGATTTTCGTAATTTTGCTGAAATCAAAAAAGCAGGTATAACCCGCTTTTTCTTACGTTTCCCTCTGAAACGCTATTTTGTAGTGCCGCAAGAAGGATTGCAGCGCCTCTTCCCATAAGCTCTCCCCTGATCTGTCTAATGTGAATACAGGATAAGAGACCACCGGCACCATCAGAAGCTCTCCTTTTTCAAACCGGATCTGTAGCCGCAGCGACGGCATCTGATCACACTCTGCGGATATTTTCTCTCCCAGGATCTGCTTTCGCTGCTTTTCAGAGGTTTCCAGATCAATATACAGCTTATCCGGTGATTTCTTTCCTTTAATAAATAGAAATACCGTTTCTCTCATTTCAGCCCAGGTCATATAGCCGCAGTCATGGCTGCCGGTCTCCGCCTGCATCTGCTGCCACATTTCGCTGTCATACCAATCTGCACGCCTTTTGCCTTTGAGCACCATTTCGGAAGATGTAACCGCCCGTGCCTCAAAAAGCAGAAAATGATCAAAGGTTTCCTGCAATAACAAATGTGCCATAAAATTTTTTATATCAATTATTTTTATCACTATCATAAAAAACCTGCTTTCTGTACATAATAGTACCACGACAAGACCGGCTGCTGTAAAACTCCGGAGACAGCAGCTTTGTCTTTGTCTTAACTATAAATCGCGCTGGAGGATTCAATCATGAAAAAAGATGCAAAAACCATGAAAGAAGTAGCGGAAAGATGTACCAAATACTGCCGCTGCGATAACTGTAACTGCTCAAACTCAAGCAAAGACGAAGCCATTTCCTGCCAGAACTGTACCCACTATACTCCTGGCAAGGTATGTGATATCGATCTGTATGAGGAGATCGTGGAGAATCACGATCTGTAATGCAGCCTGCAGCCAAAAAGCAATACGAATGTTTTGCTTTATTCAAAATAGCCGGATGAAAGTCCGGCTATTACATATATTCCGGCAAACATACCGGCTCTGCTCTTTTCAGTGATCCGGCCGTCTTTACCGTCCCACAAAAACAACAACCGACCGCGGTGGAACGATTGTTTTTTTCTGGCTTTCCAAGGAAGGCTTTTTATGACTTCTTTTCTTTCGTACCGGCTGTGGAACCGTACTGAAAGTATTGCCATATGTCTCTATGGCCGGATACCATTCCCTCTCCCCCGGCAGGTTGGGCAGATCAAAGGATTTCGGCTCCCAATACATATTAAAAATGATATATATGGAGTCGTCCGGTTTTCCGGCCTTCTGCTGGTAATCACCGTACAAAAGAACTGCCAGCATCCGGCTATAATAAGAAAAGTCTGCTCTCCATGCCTGTGTGCCGTGTATGGAAACATCCGGCATACCGCATGACAGAGAATCAAACATATAAAGTTCTCTCCCCTGATGAAGCACCGGGTGTTCTTTTCGGAATGCTATGAGCTTTTTGACGTATTCTAAAATCCCGGCACGCATGCTGGTCATCCTCCAGTCAAGCCAGGTAATCTCGTTATCCTGGCAGTATGGATTGTTATTACCTTCCTGACTATTGCCAAACTCATCTCCCGCCAGCAGCATCGGTGTTCCCTGCGCCAGAAGCATCATTGCAAACGCATTGCGTATCTGGCACATCCGCCGGGAAAGAATGTATTTTTTGCGGCTCTTTCCCTCTATCCCACAGTTCCAGCTGTAATTGTACTCCGTGCCATCCTGATTGCCCTCTCCGTTCTCCTCATTATGCTTCACATCATAGGATACCAGATCCATCATAGTAAATCCGTTGACATAGGTCATAAAATTAATATTGGCAATCTGCCCGCCTCCTCTCCGGAAAAATCCTGAGAAGCCCTCTACCTGCCGCTCATCGCTTTTCAGATAACGGCGTGCACAGTTCATAAATCCCTCATTATACTCTGCCAGCAGACCATTGTCCCCCGCTCCGGCAACAAGCTCTCTGTTCCAGTAATCTGTCAACAGCTTAACTCCGGATAAAATAGGGTCTGATACAAGCATCTGTGACGGCATCACCTCTTGATTAACACGAAAACCGTCCACATGATACTCCAATACCCAGTTTCTCAGACAATCCTCCATCAGACAGACGTTTGTCCCCGGCATAAAATAAATATCCAGCAAAATTTCTATTCCTGCCTGATGCAGACTACGGACCAGAGTCTTAAACTCTACACCGGCCTGATGCGGATCTGCTGCATATGCAGCTTTCGGCGCATAGTAATATGTCTCACTCTGTCCATATCCCCAGTAATTGATCTTCCCTTTTTCCTGAACCACATTTTCCTTATGTTTACCGGCTCCCACAGCCACAGAATCTGTCGTTTTACCGGCAGCCTGCTTCGGCGCCCCATGAACCTTCGCACCAATCTGAATCTCATCAAACTCATAGCATGGAAGCAGCAATACTGCATTGATCCCCAGCTCCTTTAAATACGGAATCTTCTCCCGAAGACCATCAAAGCTGCCCCGGTGTGCCACCTTCGAAGAGGCATGTCTGGTAAACCCTCTGACATGAAGCTGATACAGGATCATATCTGAAAACGGAATACTTAACGGACTGTCATCCTGCCAGTCAAAGCTTTCCAGACTGATTCCTCCCCGGATCCTGTTTCCTTCTCCCGTTCTGCGTCCCCAGCGCTCTCTGCCATGAATCACAGCCGCATAGGGATCAACGAACTCTCTGCCATCCACCTCGTACATATATTCATAGTCACGGGACAATATATCCGCTACAGTATGCTGATCATCTGTGTCCGGACAATCCGTAATCTTTACAAAATATACACTGCCACGCCGATATTCTCTCGACAGGCGTATTCTGCAGGACGGACGTTTCTGCCCGGTCTTATATATATTCAGATAGCAGTCCCCGCCCTTCGGAATAGAAACTGCGAACTGTACACCATCCGCCACCTTTGTTACACCAAAAGGCAATGTATCTCCCTGTTTATATCGAAACAATTTCTCTGTCTTGTCCATGTATCTCCAGCCTTCCCAATTGTTTTACCGTATCAATCGTTCATAACGGTAGTATATTTTATTGTACTACATTTTCTGTCAGCGTGTCAAAAAAAATGGTACCCTCCGCATAAATTTCATTTGCCTCTTGCAAAATCGCCAGTTTTCTGTAAAATAGAGAGGTGTATGCCTTATTATAGGGAATATGCTTTATAATATGTAATTAACGAATTTGAGCACGAATGGAGGATTTCGATGATACAAGCAAGCAATGTCACATTACGTCTTGGCAAAAAGGCCCTCTTTGAGGATGTAAATATCAAGTTTACCGAAGGCAACTGTTATGGACTGATCGGTGCCAACGGTGCCGGTAAATCAACTTTTCTGAAAATTTTGAACGGCGAGATCGAACCGTCAAAAGGTGATATCATTATCACACCGGGACAGCGTCTTTCTTTCCTGAAACAGGACCACTTCCAGTATGATGCGTATTCTGTACTGGATACCGTTATTATGGGAAATGAGCGTCTTTACCAGATCATGAAGGAAAAGGACGAGATCTACGCAAAACCGGATTTCAGTGATGAGGACGGTATCCGTGCAGCTGAGCTTGAAGAGGAATTTGCTACTATGAATGGATGGGAAGCGGAATCCGATGCTGCTACTCTCCTGAATGGACTTGGCGTACCTACCGAGACACATTCTATGATGATGAGCGAGCTGCCTGCCAATGAGAAGGTGAAAATCCTCCTGGCACAGGCACTTTTTGGTAATCCTGATATTCTCCTGCTTGACGAGCCGACCAACCACCTGGATCTGGAAGCGATCCGCTGGCTGGAGGATTTCCTGATGGATTACGACGGCACGGTGCTCGTCGTGTCGCATGACCGCTATTTTCTGGACAGCGTATGCAACCGTATTGTCGAGGTGGACAAGGGGGCAATCTACAGCTATGAGACGAATTATTCCGGTTATCTGGAGCGGAAGGCGGAGCGGGAGGAGAGCGCCGAGGCGAGTGAGCGTAAGCGTCAGTCCGTACTGCGGAAGGAACTGGAATGGGTCAGACGCGGGGCGAAAGCGCGCACAACCAAGCAGAAAGGGCGCTTGCAGCGCTATGAGACGGTGGCGGATTTGGTGAAAATGTTGGAATACACGGGGGATGTCGTGTTTGAGGTGAAAAATGACCGGATTTTGGTCCGGAAGAGATAAAAGAAAAAGCAGGCAGTGGATCTGATCAATCCTCTGCCTGCCGGAGTTCAAGATACCTCCGGAAATCCTTGCAAGAAACGGAGGTATTCAATTTTAATTTAAACACAGCAAATTTATGAAAAAAATGCAGGACACAGCATCGCCAGGGCATTTTGTGTGCAGGCGGATGTTAATCTTAAAAACTTTTCTGGTAATCCTGTTGTGGAGTACCTGTCTCGTTTCTGGTTACAGGGGACATGCTCAGGAGAGAACGACGGTTACGGTGAACATGACGGATGTCACGCTGAATGAGGTGATAACCGAGTTGAAAAAGCAAACGAAGTATGATTTTTTTTATAACAGCGAGCTGGTGAAATCGAAGGGTAGAGTGAGTGTGCGGGCACGTAATTTAGATCTGCGGGAGGTGTTGGAACAGGTATTGACGCCGGTAGGGCTGGAATATGCTATTCAGCAGGATTTGATTACGATTCGTGAGAGACGGGTACAGCAGG
>OGHH01000676.1_pt1 | contig 33695 bp, 30 predicted proteins | sample 1571471 | NCBI WGS metagenome assembly OGHH01 (sample SAMEA2581936, study PRJEB24529) | metagenome | biome: Human gut stool | place: China | collected 2011
CCTTTGCCGCCGGTCCTTTGACAGAAGCGGTCAATGGAGCGATTTCCAGTCCTTTCTTGATGAAGTTCGGGTGATAGTTGAAAACTGATTTTTACTCCTTTCGTCCCAATAAAGTTTTCCAACTTCTTCTCCCCACAGCATAACACTTATGATATTATTTCCCATGTCTTATCCTTTTGGGCTTTTTGCTCATTATTTGTTCCATTGTATAGGCAGAAACAGGTATTTCCGGCAGCAGGTTGTCCATTTGTTCCAGACAGTCCACTACTCGCAACAGTGCAAGAAAGTTGCCCATGTTGATATTATAGGCTTTCCCGTTCTCGAACTGTCGCAAAGTGACAAGGCTTACGCCGGCTTTATCGGCAGCCTCTTTTTGAGTGAGCTTGTAGGTTAACCTGTACTCCTTAAATCTTCTGCCCAATTCCGTGATAATTTCCGGATTGGCCATTGCCTGGGTAATACGATTCATCGCCATGCCACAAAGGTAAATATATTAACCGTTAAATCAAAATAAAACTAATAATAAATAATATATTTACTGTTATAATGAATTATGTGAGAGGTTTTATACATTGCGAACAGTGAAGGACTGAAATGTGAAGAGTATAAGTTTATGAAAAATGAACGGTACTTGTCGGATGTACCGGAGAAATTGTCAACAGCCATACAATTGGCTTCCAAAAGATTCGTAATTTCTGATGTACCGGATTGTCCTTTCATCTGCGAGCAGCCTCCCCTGATTCTATTCCACCAGCCCGAGTCTGCTTTTTGCTCGGCAAAAGTTTCCGAATTTCACGATGCATTTTTTCCTCTGATCATTTCGCCAACTTAGCCACTTTCGCCAAAGAAATAAATAAGTAGATTATCTTGGCATCATTCAACCAGAAGAACGCATCTGCATAATCACGCATCCGGGCGTTGTCCTGCAGAGCAGTGAGTCGAAAATTTCTTCTCATGCTTTTGCTATTGACCAGATATTTCGTCAAAGATGGCGGTAACTTTCATCTTCTGCCCCTCGGCATACCTCATGATGTCATTGCGATACAATGCCAAGATATCTCGCTCCACCTCATCTACTTTTTCAAAATCGCGAGCCTCTACATATTTGACCATCGCCTGTGGCATTCCGCCCACAATGAGATATTGGCGAAAGTAATCAAACACCTTTCGGTAGAAAGTGCCCATTGGCATCCGCTATTAAAAGTGGTGACTAATGAAAGGCATCACCACCCATCACCCAAAGAAAAGCAAAAAAAAGAAACTGTAATATACAAGCGGTAGTGAATAGACATCATATCATTATTGATCAGCAATGTGAAAATAATGATATAAAATTATATCCGACAATCCATTTATTACCATTAGTATTTGTTCGCGAAAGACAAAAAAGCAAATTACTACATATCCTATATGTTGTCTTGTCATATCACCTTACCAAAAGAAGCGCTCATCATTATTAAATGGCTTTAAAACTTCCTTTTGAAGAAATATGTTTTTAAAACGGAGAAATCCAGAGTAGTATTATTTGAGTTGAAAATATTCACTTTTCATTATTCTATTAACAAATAGAATCCTTCTTTATTAGAAAGCGGTGCAAAATCTGAACTTTATTATTTTTCAAAAGAATAAAGCCTACATCTTAACGGATTAATCATATCTTTGTAATCCAATTGATTATTTATGCTTGATATAGAAAATGTCCGTTCACTTATTTATAACAGAAAAGGTTATAATATAGGATTTAAAGTTCGTGTTCCTTCAAAGGTTCATGAACTGATAGAAGAACTTTGCGCTTTCGCCAATGTCAACGGAGGATATCTATTTATTGGAGAAGATAATAATGAAAAGGTTATTGGCACTAATTTTGAGAATAATAAACGGTCTGCTATTCAAGGTTCTATCAGGGAAACACCTCTGACTATATTCAAAAAAAACATCATAAATGTTCTATCCCACCGTGGCTACTACGAACAAGAAGCCACCATTACGATAGAGATGTTCGATGACAAAGTAGAGGTTTCCAACCCCGAAGGATTATCACCAATAGTTGCAAGAGACTTCGGGCATAAAAACATGACACATATACCTTTAATATTCAGATTATTTAGCCGTATGCACTTGGTTGAAAGGGGTGCATCCTGTATTCTTTGTATGTACGACGCAACAAAGGAAACTAAACTTCATGAACCGGAATTTCACACAGATGAGATGTTTACGGTTTTATTCAAAAGAAGTATCAGCAACAAGAATGGTACCCTAAGTGACACTGTAAACCCAAAAGAGCAAAAAGTACTAAACATCAAGCAATATCCCGGACTTAATTTATCTAAGATTGCAGAGTTAGTTAGTAAGAGTGTACCTACCTCTAAACGCTACTTAAATTCTTTGATGAGCTTACAGTTAACAGAGTTTAGAAGAGCACATAAAGCAGCAGATTATTATATAAATAAATAATTATGGAAAATAGAATTTCATACATTCATCTTACAGATCTTCATATCGGTCAAAAGGGATCTAATGCTATTTTTTCTCAAACAAAAGAGATTATAAAAGAAGATATTAGTTATATATGCGACCAACTTGGTAGTTTAGATATTGTGTTCATGACAGGTGATATGGTACAAAGGGGATCACAAGATGAATATAAACAATTTAGTGATTTTATTAACGAATTATGGGAAGTTTTTAAGAACAAAGGATTTAATCCATATTTTATTTGTGTACCTGGAAATCATGACATGGAACGTGAAAGCAATACTAATATTCCAGTACACCAAGCTATGGTTAATTGGATAGATAACAAAAGGATAGATCGAGACTATTTCTGGAGCAAGGATTCCGAATATATAAAATATATACAGGAACGATTTCTTAATTTTTCAAATTGGTACAAAGAGTTAAATATTAAGAAACCGAGTGATTATATTGAAGGAATATTACCTGGTGACTTTTATGCAGTATTAAATATTAATGCAGTTAAGTTTGGTATTGTTGGATTAAATTCCACATTTTTACAGTTAGAATCTGGCGATTTTTACAAGAAAATAGGTATATATAATAAACAAATAGAAGGATTATTCGCTAACAATTTTACAGAAACCATAAAACAAAATGATATTTCAATTCTTTTAACGCATCATGCCCCGGATTGGTATGAGATAAATTCAAAAGAAGATTATGATAATGAAATTTATATTCACAATTCATTCTGTGAACATTTATGTGGGCACATGCATATATCTTCTTCGTGTAATTATTCTAATAATTTCGCCAATACCAAAAATCAATTAATTGGCGCGTCTTTATTTGGACTTGATTTTATAGATAACCAAAAAATAGAGAGAATACACGGGTATAATGCAGGGATTTATTATGTAGATAAAAAGCGCATATCAAAAATGATATATCCAAGAGTATCTGAAAGGAAAAGCAATGGATTTGATATAGATAAAGATCCTAAATTCTCTTATGCGAAAGGAAAAGAATATATTGAATATACACTTCAAGAAGATCTTTCTCTACATAATGAAAATGCATTCATCAATTACCCAAACATATTAGAAGAAAAATGCAATAATTCAGAACAGTTTAATGCTACTCCTTTAAAAGAAAACAATGCCTTCCTATATACCCGCACTCAAGAACTCAATGCAGGAGTAGAAGAATTAAAAGAAAAGAGAATCGTATGGTTATGCTCACAATTCGGTTTAGGAGAAGAAGAGTTTATATCATCTTTACTAAAAAAAGCAAACAGAGAATTAAATTCATGTTTTGTTCTCAATTGTGAGGATATTAATTCACATAAAGAATTAGAAAAACAAATTTCAGAGCAGTTCTCTGTTCCTCTTAATAAGCTAATTGAAATATTAGACAAGAACTATGCTAATCCTGTTATTATTTTTAAGAATATAGGGGAACTATTTCTGGAAAAAGAATTGAATATGCTAAATAAAACAATGATATCAATTTTGAATTTTAGTAAAAACATACATTTTATTATTCATTCAAGCTATAAACCTCAATCTACATTTTTATTCATTGAACTTAAACCCTTTAGTGTAGAAGACACAAAACATTATATAGACTATTATAAGGAAAATAACAATTTCAGCTACTTTGACATAGAAAAAATACATAATTTATCAAGTGGATATCCCATCTACTTAGACAATATTCTAGAGCAACTTGAATGCGTAGATATTGCAGATTTATCAAATGCAGACTATGAACTTGGTGAAGGTGTGAATATGATTCCTAGTTCAATCAAACAATATATACAATTATTAAAAACATCTTCGAGCAAAAATGAAAATAGATGTTATATGCTTTTATTGTTATTATCTTTACTTCCAAAAGGAGAATCTTTTAGATCAATAAAAAGATTCAATAATACAATGCCATTCAACCCATCAGATCCCAAAACATTAAAAGACAAAAACTTGGTAAATGTAGAATATTACTATATAATTAAAAGTGATGGTACTATAGATTCTACGAAAATACTAAGAGTCCCTCGAATTTATAGAGATTACATTTTATCTATTGAAAACCAAACATCACTTGATGTATACTATAAAGATATATGTTCTCTATATTTAGGTAGCGATTGGCTACAGTATGATATTAAATTAAGCTCATCAACAAGAGATAAGTCATATTCATTTATATATCACAATACCGAGTTTGCATTAAAGGCATTAATTCATAATAGTATAGAAAGCAAAAATGGAGATTTCTTAGCAAGGTTATTTCATATCTCCTATAATTTTATACACAAGTTAGAAAGTTGGGGATTGTATTATATTGCATATTATATAGCAAATGATATCTTTTCTATAATTGGTACAATATCCAATATGGAAATTCCGGATTCGGTAAGGTTGTTAAAATATCAATTAGCTGATCTTAACAGAATGAATGGGCTTAAACATGAAGCAATAATAATCTACAAAGAACTCTTAGATGAAAATAGATTAACGAAGGATCAAATGCAGATGTGTAGACAATGCCTAGCTTATGCCTATGATTCTTTAGGAGAAAAAGAAAATGCAATTTTTTATGCTAATGAATTGCATAAAAATGAAAACGGACTTAAACCTTCGATATACAAGACAGTCGCTGAATATATTAGAATAGAATGGGATGATAATGAAACCAATCAAATAGCAAAGCTAAAGAGAACATACAAAGAAGCCAAGAAACTAAAGAGTTCTACTTTATCATCTAATATTGCAATCAAAATAGCGAACAAAGAGCCATCTGAGTCATCGTTAAAACGTATTGAAACAGAATTAAAGACATGTACAGACTCTTATACAAGAATGAGAATGATTGTTGCTAAATACAATATAATAACCAAAATAAAATCCACTAATACTTTCACAGCTACAGATATAGCCCATTTGTACACAGTGTACTCATATGCATTTAATCAACTGTTTATAGGTATTTTAGATGATACACATAAAATGTTATGGGAGTATAATTTAGAGAACAAGTATTACGACAAACTAATACTATTATTTAAATATTCATCTTTTGTATGGGAAATGTGCAATAAGAAAGAAAGAGAAGATTTGTATTTAGCACAAATCAAAGAAAACACAGACTTTATCAGCTGGATTAAAGCGAATAAATCTAAACCTGAAGTATTATTCTTATTACAAAAAGAGTCAATAATAGTATAGCAGATATAGTAAATGCCACAATTATTTACATTTTCATCCACAGAGATCGTACTCAAGTTACAAAAACGATATGGAGCGATGCAAAGCTGTGAAAACCATATTTAAGAGATTTATATTATTATAAAAATATAACTTATTAAAGATAGCACAGAAAAAAGATTTACTCTGTTAATGAAGAGATATTTTCAACCTATTGGGACATCAGCGAACCTCCTTGTAAAAGCAAGAAACAGACAGGCTGCGGTAACAATGCTATTGAACCTTGCCAATGACCTAAAGAATAATCATCCGAGGTGAAAAGCTTTTCAATATGAAATATGGATCTTTCCGGAATCTGCCCCTAGAATATGTAAAGTCCGCACCTTATCTCTGCTCGTTCATGGATCGTTATGAGTTAAAACGTTGTATAGCAAAGAATGATAAGAAGTTTGATAAGACAGCATACGAAAGACTTTACCTAAATACCTCACGCATCAATAATTACAAATTCGTTTCCCCCAGCAATACCAAACTGCAATATCTACATAACGAAGTGTTCGGCACTAATCATGAAAAAGGAATTCAATACCTGTTGTGGATGCCTGCTTCAAGACCTTATTATCGAGCCGGAGGAAAGTTTGAGACCGTTGAAGCTCGCGAATTCTCTAAAATTCTGATATTTTCATCATGGGAGATGGTACCACGTATGATTTCCATTATGATGAGTTATTATGCTGAACTTTATACCTTGGGGGAAATTAAGAAACGCAAGATTGACGAATCTGTTCGATATACATCTACCAAGGGGAGCCGATACGGTGAGAACCGTTTCAAAGAAAACAACCGTCTTATTATTGCCTACCCATGCAATACCCTTGCCATCTGCTTCACCCCTCATGATTATTTTGATGCAGACATAGCAATCATTCGTCGTGGTGTAAAAGCAAAGATTACGGAGATAAGTGACAAAAATCCGATATTGTCCTCCTTGCCAAGAAAGGCTCGGAACAAAGCCGATTTGATAGTGACAATTATGAAAATCCTTGATGGAGCAGATATGGAACTAGAAGAAATTCCGTCTAATACTCTTGATGTTCTAACAGACATTGCGATTGCTTCTCCAGCTGTTTGCGCTCTGCGCATATCTCAAGATTCTGCTGATGCAGAGAGGGTTGGCCGTGTATTCGAATCCATATTCAACAGTCCAGAAGCGGCGGCCATTATTGACCTTCTTTATAATAGACATAAGGACGATGATTACTATGAGTCCGTACTTGATTATTGTGTCAAAGGAAACCTTCAGGCAGTGTTTGATGAATATGCCCATGTGACAGGCACAAACGAAATAGCTGAAGCATTGGAGTCAAGCAACCTGCGTGACGTTACCTATAATATAGAAGCATTTGACAAATGCGAACCTAACCAGAGCATCGTAAAATCCATGCGTGCGAATTTTGCAGTGCAGTTTGTAAATAAGGCGGTAACAGACAAAACCATGCAGCGCATTACCAATGTGCGCAATGCATTCAACTCTCCTTTACGCCCATTTATTTTATCTTCCACCTCAGTCGGCCAAGAAGGCCTTGATTTTCATCTATATGCACGAAAGGTACTACATTGGAATTTGCCTTCAAATCCCGTTGACCTCGAACAGCGTGAGGGACGTGTCAACCGTTATGAGTGCCTCGCAATCCGCAGAAATGTGTCTAAACTCTATGGTGCCGATACACTCGATTGGACCGAGATGTTCAGTCGGGCCGAAGAGGATTTAAAATCTGATTCTTCAGAAATGGTACCATACTGGTGTTTACCTTTGGCTAAAATACCCCCGGAAAAACGAAATGATTTACAATTGATTGAACGTCTTGTACCCATATATCCTTTAAGCCGGGACGTGGCTCGTTATGAACGGTTAATTAATGTCTTGTCACTCTATCGCATGACCCTTGGGCATCCCCGTCAAGAGGAATTATTATCGCTTTTATCGCACAAGGGACTCGATGCAGATCAACTCACAGCCCTTACTATCGACTTATGTCCCTTCAATAAGTTGGAGAAAAGGTAGACATATATTGGTTAGTTGACTGAAAGTTCACACATAGCATCTAATATAGCTAGTGATATCATTCTAATATCCCATAGTGCAATAAATACCAGACATACATGTTTCAATTCGGAATATTTGCATAAATAACGCGAATATTCAAATCTAATATGCAATTAACAGGGTTTTATTATTATCTTTGTGAAATAAAACAGAAAATATGATAGCGGAAATTAAGTTCAAGAACATGTTCTCATTCAGAAATGAGGCTATATTAAGTTTCGAGGCTGACAGAAGTAAGGATATGGAATCATATCATGTGGTCGAATTAGCTGGGGATGTGAGACTTTTGAAAGTTGCTGTGATTTATGGCGCAAATGCCTCCGGTAAGAGTAATATAATTAAAATCTGTGATTTTATTAAATCATTTATTGCTTACACTCCGCTAAATAAAGCTGAGCAGATTCAGGTGATTCCATTTCTCCTGGATAAAACCAGCCAGGGGCAATTGTCTGAATATTCTATTTCATTTTATTTGATGAATGAAGAGAAAGCGACTCGTTATGTATATTCCGTTGCTTTGGACAGATCACATGTTGCAAAGGAAACTTTGATTTATTATCCAAGCCAGCAACCGGCTTCTATCTTTGAAAGGAATACTGAAAATAATGTATCTATTATCAGATTTGGGCAGAAAATTAAGGTTACTCAAGCTGTTAAAGAAGAGATAACCTTAAAGTGTCTACATAATATGTCTGTTTTTGCGGCTTATATGCAGGTTAATACACATATTGCAGAAATAGAGAAAGTTCTTCAGTATTTGACAAATCAGGTGATGCCTGCTATTGCACCTACATCATCATTGAGTCGTTATGCTGAAGAATCAATTAAGGAAGAATCAGCAAAAGATTATATTTTGAGGTATTTACAGGAAGCAGATTTCAATATTTCCAATATTACATCTAAAGAACAGGAAACAAATAAAGGGCTGGTAAATTATACCATGTATCAACATAGGGTTTCCTCGGAGTATGGAAACAACGATTATTACGAGTTTCCTGAGTTGTTTGAGTCAGACGGTACTGTTCGCACATTTGGTTTGGCCGCTCAAGTACAAAAGATTCTTGAGAGAAATGCTTTTCTTGCGGTCGATGAGATAGAATCTTCACTTCACCCCAAGTTGATAGAATATATCATTGAACGTTTCTTGAAAGAATCTGGAGAGGCTCAACTGTTGCTCACTACGCACTATGACGGGTTGTTGGGAGAGGAAGATTTGCTTAGAAAAGATAATATCTGGTTTACGGAAAAGAATGCAGATGGATCGAGTGTGCTTTATCCTCTGACAGATTTCAAGGGATTGAATAGAATTAGTTCTCTCCAAAAGGCATACAAGTTCGGTAAATTTGGTGCAGTTCCTAACCTATAATCATGTAACCTTATGAGAAAAATTAGAAAGAATATAGCAACTAGACAGGTTATTCATATTGTCGGTGAAGGATTGACTGAGTTGTTCTATTTCAGCCATTTGAAGAAGTTGCTTGGTTATAGATACTCTATTTCTCCACGTCTGTTTGAAAACAATAGCATTGAGAAGATTGAAAAGAAAATCAAGGAACTTCTGGATGAAGACGTTTTTGTAATATGTGTTTTTGATGCCGATGTTAGCAGACGTTCCGATGCAGAGAACAGGAAAATGACAGCGCTCAAAAAGAAATACGAGAATAATGCCAATGTTATTTTGTGTGATAGCTTGCAATCAATAGAGTATTGGTTCTTGCTTCATTTTGAAGATACATGTCGCCATTTTCAAGATTCAGCTGCAACGGAAAGGGCATTGAAGCAATATCTGCCCACATACGACAAAACACGCAAGTATCTTGAAAAAGATAAATGGGTAAGAGATATGCTTGTAGACTCTAATATGGATAAGGCGTGTGATCTGGCTGAAAAGTATAAAGGTCGTGATTCTTATAGTGAGATTTATAAAGCAATCAAAAAAGTTAGGGAATAGTTAATTGATTCTCAAGAAAATTCAGTATTTTTGCACTCACAATTGAATAAAAACATTAAAAAAAATACAATGTTGCAGAATAGAATGAATATATCATCAAAGACATCATATCGAAGCACATCATGCTTTGAGCGTATGTCATATGTTCATACTTCAGACATTGAATCATTCGATAAATTCAAAAATACTTTCCAACGAACGTTTTGTAGACAGGATGGGATATATTAGATGCAGATACCCCTTATTGAAAAGATAAATTGAAGCCGTTGGAAAGTCCTTACCACACTTTTCAGCGGTTTTGTTTTTACCCATTGGTGACGTTCGCATCATGCGCCCTTCTCCGTCATTTCCGTCCATGGGTATTGGAAGTTTGTATTAATTGCGCAATGATGTGCACTAAAAAAAAGAAGATTATGGATTATAAATTTGACGGAAGCAGGGTGTTCTTTACATCTGACACCCACTTCAACCATACCAATATCATCAGGTTTTGCAGCAGACCCTTCAAGGATGTGGCCCACATGAATGAGACGATTATTTCCAACTGGAACCGTGTGGTCGGTTCGGGTGATATCGTATTTCATTTGGGCGACTTCTGCCTGGGAGGTTCTGCCGAATGGATAAATGTACTAAACAGGCTGAACGGAAAAATCTGTCTTATTGTCGGCAACCATGACATAAAGAATCTGAGGCAGAATTATGCGAAATACTTCGAGAAGATAGTGATGCAGATGTATATTGAGGTGGATAAACAGAAGATTTATCTGAATCATTGTCCGTTCCTTTGCTATGGCGGCTCATACAATGATACGTGGCAGTTTTTCGGACATGTACATACTAGCAAACATAACACAGGAAAGGATGCTCTGCGCCTGAAAATGCTTTTCCCCACTCAATACGATGTAGGTGTTGACAACAACGATTTTACCCCGGTTTCATTCGCACAGGTAAAGTCAATCATAGAGAAACAGATAGAACAATCAAAGAAAGGAGAATAAAATACATGAGTGATCTGCACCTGGAATTTCAAGAGAACAGCAGATATCTAAAACATAATGAATTGCCTGTAACAGGCTATGTACTGGTATTGGCCGGAGACATATTCTACCTGAAGGATAAGGTAGCTCCACTGGCAAAGTTTTGGAGATGGGCATATGAAAACTACAGGCAGGTGTTGATTGTTCCCGGTAATCATGAGTATTATAATTATTCTGATGTGATGGAACGTGGCCTGCAATGGAAATGGATGTTCCGTGAGAATGTGGGATATTACCAGAATCAGGTTGTCCGTATTGATGAATAAACCAATGCATTAGAAATCAATGAAAAACATTATGTGGCAGTATAGAGTACCTAAAATCCGATGCAAAAACATTCCATTAGACTCGCAAGTTTAATGCAGTATTCATTCACAATACATATAGAGAAGAAATAAAAGTCGAAATAGCATCAGGAGGTATGCATATTTTTTGTATCTTTGTAAAGTTTACAAGTTAATAATAAATAAAAACGTTAAATGTTAGCACACACACAGATATATTTCATCAGTCCATCAAGTATATTTGTCATTTCATATCATAAATTACTGACTATCAGCCGATTAAAAAACAGTTATGATTTTTTCTACCATTTAACCGATAACAGCCTGATAATCAGCGTATTATTACTTCTGCATCGGAATTTGTCTCTACACTTTTCGTTTCTTCACCAACCTCTACAATGCTTTTAACCAACTCACCCAATTTCGCATTCTCTTTACGAAGCTGTTCGTTTTCAGCCACCAATTGTCTATTAATCGCAAGTAATTCTTGATATGTAGGCAATTTATCCATAGTTTACTTTAGCTTTTTTACAATCAGTACATTGAGCAGAACTCCATAATGTCGAGCATTCGAAACAATATTCCATCAATTGAGTTATGCCAACTCTGATGGAAGTGGCCATAAAACCAATGTGATACAGGGTGATGATCCCAGACGAGTTGTTCGTGTAGCTTATCCATAGCTGCCCGTTCTGCTTCTACGTCATCAAGCAGAGTATCATCGTTTTGTATCCAATGGTGAAGATTTCCTTTCGTGAATAGTTCACAGAAAGAGGGAGATGTGTGAGTAATCACCGTATCTATAGTAAATTGCGAACAAATAGCTCTCATTTTCTTTTCATCATAGAGTGGAGCTTCGTTCTTCCAATATATATTCCTTGCTAAAGCATCTGTTGCATTACCTCCTGCTTTTAAGTATTTCAACTTACCTTTCCATGTATTCATGCGGTATTGACGATCAATAGAGATAGCTCCGCCCACACAAAGTATAGTGTGAGAGCAAGCTTGAATAATGGCATAGTCTGGCACAGCTACAAATCGTTTATATCTAAATGCACAACCGTCAAAATATGCCGGATTATCATGGTTACCACGCACAAACACAATCCAGTTGTTGGCTTCATTCATGCGCTTGACATTCCGTCTCACCATGTTCTCATAGCTTTCTCTCTTTTCAAAGCCAAATCCGCAATCACCAGCTACAATTAGCAGTGTGTCTCTCACCCGGTATTGCACACAGAGCTTAAAAACCAACTGATTAAAGTCTCCATGCACATCGCCTGAAATGACGAGACCTTTTGCTTCAGGAAAGGAAAGTATGAAGCACTCACTATCGCTTTTATTCATGCATTAAGTTTTCCTATAGTTCTTTATTTCTTCGCTCATAGCTTTATTTCGAGATATTTTTCAAGAGTCTTTGTAACACGTAGTTTGCTTGCATAGTCCATCAGGAGAATTTAATAGCATCACAAACAGAGCGTTCTTTATTATAGACTTTAATCTCATAGCCACTTACTAGTTGCTCTTCAACACCAAGTTCCAATAGTGCCTCAGTGATGAAATGTAGTTCTATTAACGGGTATTCGGGCAACCGTATTTTCCGTCCTCTTTTGATGGCCACATGATATGCCTGAGGCAAAGAGGTGGTAAGTCCATGGATATTCCATGCAGAAAACAAGCATAGGATACCATCAGACACCACGACATCAAGGTCTATCATGGTATCAGCCAACTGTTCCATTTTTAGCGTACACGCCTCGTTGAATGCAGACCATATTACCTTCACGGGCACTTTCGAGAAGCTTATAGTATGCACTACGGCACTTTTCTTTCGCTTCCGAAGAAGAGATGAATCTATTTTTACTTTCTTCTGCATTCATTTCTGCTATTCTTTTATTGCTGTATAAAAGTACTACAAATAATCAAACATACAGTATGTTTGTACAAAAGTTCTGCACTTTCCTTGATCTATTGCTTCATTTTTCATATCTTTGAGCTTGCCAAACCATTTATAACCCCATAACTGTAACACTTACCAAGTCAACCTTCTAAAATTGATTTGAGACTTCAGCAAATGGGTTGAAAAATGAATAATTAAGATGGACATAGATTTTGAATCATACATCCGAGGTAGTGAACCTGACAAAAAGAAAAAGGCTTCAGCTTGGAAAACTGCTATTGGGCTTCAAGCTGTAGACGGCTTGCAAACCTCCGACTATCTGAAAGATACAGCGGTCAAGCATATTGAAGGCGATATTAATATTGATGAAGTAAAGAAGCTCATCAACAGCTATTACCAGTCGAAAACGGCACGAACTCCCGAAGATGAAGAGACAGAAGAAGCGGATAAAGCGTCTGCCAATATTGCCAGAATCTTAAATGAACAGTCCTTTGCATTTTCAGTGGTAGGCTTTACATCCATTCACCGCAGACTCTTTGAAGGTATCTTCAAGTTTGCTGGTAAAATTCGTGACTATGATATAACGAAGAAAGAATGGGTACTTCGTGGCGACACGGTGCTTTATGTCAACTCCGAGGATTTACGCAGAGCGTTAGAATACGACTTAGAACAGGAAAAAAACTTCTCATACAAAGGCTTATCTATGGATGATGTAGTGGCACATATTGCCAAGTTCGTATCAGGCATTTGGCAGATTCATCCATTCGGTGAGGGTAACACCCGTACTACAGCTGTCTTTACTATAAAGTATTTACGCAGCATTGGCTTTGACGTGAACAATAATTTGTTTGCCGACAAATCTTGGTTCTTTCGCAATGCGTTGGTTCGTGCGAATTATAGAAATGTGCGAAAAGGGGTTGAACCGGATATGAGTTTTTTGATTTTGTTTTTCAGAAATCTGATGATGGGAGAAAATCATGAGTTAAAGAATAGATATATGATTATCAATGCCCCACAACAATCAACCGAACAAGCCGACCGTACAAGTACCAAACAAGTACCGAACAAGCTAACCGAACAACTCACCGCCCCACTTTTATCAATCGTAAAAGCTATTGGGATAGAACAATGTTCATTGAAAATGATAATGGAGAGAATAGAGTTAAAGCATCGCCCCACTTTTATTGCCAACTATTTGGCACCAGCTATTCAAAATGGCTTTGTTACTCCTCTCTACCCTAATAATCCCAAACATCCTCGACAAAAGTATCTTTTGACGGTAAAGGGGTTGGCTATTTTCAATTCAACAAAATGATATACAACAACTAATAGGTATATACCACATTAAAAGTAGGATATATATTAAAGATAATTTCCAATAAGTATTAGAAGTAATAAAGAATATTTTTTATCTTTGCCTTTGCAAACCATTTGTAACCCCAATGCGGAAACACCCACCAAATCAACCCTCTAAAATTGATTTGAGACTTCCGCAAATGGGCTGAAAAAATGCGGTACAACACGTATATCGAAAAGTTTGAAAACCAGCACATTGAATTTCCCAGTATTTTCAATGTAATTGTAAAAATGAGGCTTGTACCGTTTAAAAGAGCAAAACGCTGACAATTAATAGTGCAAATATGCTGCATCGGAGAAAATAGACATGTCAGCTAATCACCAATAATCTACAAATTAAAACACTAAAATACATTATTTATGAGCGAGATTAATATTCCAAAAGAAAATGAAGGCTTTATCTATACCATCCTCTCATTCGAGAGAAACGTCGAGATAAAATGTAACAAGAACTGTCGTTATATTAAAGATAAAAAATACTATCAAGATTGTCCAGCCCAGTTAGCGATGGGAAATGGCAAAACTAAATCCAAATTTACTGCTGATAAATTGGTCCTAAACATAAAAAACATCGGAGGGCATGAGAATTGGACATTCGCCTCTAATGAAGTTTTATTGGTGGATGGAGCGGGTTTTATCCATGAGGGCGAGTTTATGTGCTATGAAAATCTACCCGTAAACTACACAGGTGAGGGACAGCAACTTTTATCTCAAACGCAGATGAATTTCATATTATTATTCTATCCTTTGCCCGAGAATGTCAACGTTTCGCGCTTCAAAATTAATATATATAATAAATGGATAGATTTTATCCTTCAGGATTTTGATGAGTCCGTTTCATCCCTTTTCAATGCGGTGAAGAAAAAGGAGAAAGTAATTGAGTATAATGAAGAAGGTGAAAAGAAACATATTTCCAATACCTATCTTGACTACAACCTGAAATATGACCTTGAACGGTTCGAAAAAAGACTATTGGATCTGAAAGTGAAATTATTTTCCCGATTCAACAATATATTGACCCAAGCTGAAAAGACAAAATTAGACAATAAAATAACGAGCGAAATATATGCATTAGATATTGAATTGGAAGAGAAGCAAGAATCCGAGTACAATCAGGTAAAAGAAAATTTCACCGCCATCAAGGATGAATATACACGAAGAGCTAAATAAAGACGAAAAGAAAAAATATTAATTGTAGTGTAGCAACCCATCATATAATATACAAAAGAATATATTTTTGTTTATTATATAATGGGTTGAAAGAAGTTTTATCACTTTATCACCTCACACTCATTCCTTTCTCGCACTTCCGTGACAGACTACCCGTTCTTTGATTCACTCTTAAGCTACCGAAAATAGCAAAAAAGAAAGTGTCATGCGAAAAATCTTCAGATTGCAAATTATTAGCTACCTAATGATACTCATCGAAATTAAAACAATAGTAGTTTCAATCCGTAATACGAAGTTGCCAAAACGCCACGGCGGCCGCCGCCGCCACATTGAGCGAATCGACCCCATGCGCCATCGGGATACGGACTACATAGTCCGCCGCGGCAATCGTATCGGGTGGAAGCCCCTCTCCCTCCGTTCCCATCACAATGGCCAGCCGGGGTTCGGACGTCAAGACAGGATCGGCAATGGAGATAGAATCGTCCGTAAGTGCCATGGCGGCGGTGCGGAATCCGTGGCGGACCAGATCACCGAGAGTGCCGTCCAGCCACGTCCAGGGAACCAAAAAGACCGAACCCATAGACACCCTGACCGCACGACGGTTCAACGGATCACAAGAGTTACGCGTCAGCAACACGGCATCCATCCCGAGAGCGGCCGCCGAACGAAAAATGGCACCAATGTTCGTAGTGTCCACCACACCGTCGATGACGACGATGCGCCGGGCATCCCGACATGTGTCTTCCACCGTGCGGGGCGCGGGGCGACGCATGGCGCACAACACTCCGCGCGTCAGGACATAGCCCGTCAGCGTAGCGAGCAACTCCCGTCCGCCCGTATAGACGGGCACGTCGCCGCAACGACTGATGATGTCGGCGGCATCACCGGTGATGTGTTTTTGCTCGCACAAGAGGGCCAGAGGTTCATATCCGGCATCCAATGCTACACGGATCACCTTCGGGCTTTCGGCTATGAACAGGCCTTTATCGGGCTCGATGCGGTTGCGCAACTGGGCCTCGGTGAGGGTGGAGAACACCTCGATTCCGGGGTGCGACAAGGAGGATATTTCAATAATGGGCATAAGGCTGTATTCTTTTTAATAAGGTTATGAATTAATTCACCACAGATTACACAGATTCACACAGATTTATTAATCTAATAATCAGTAAAATAAAATCTGTGTCAATCTGTGTAATCTGTGGTGAGTCTTATTCCTTTCTATCCCGTTCCGAATTCTTTCTTTTCTCTTTCGGACACCGCAACTTTCATCACCCCGTCCAGTTTATTTTCAAAAATCCGGTAAGCCTCCTCAATCTCATTCAACGGGAAGCGGTGTGTGATAAGCGGCGTGGTGTCTATCTTGCCTTCTTCAATCAGGCGAAGTATCTCGGCGCAATCGCACCCGTCCACGCCACCGGTCTTGAAGGTCAGGTTTTTTCCGTACATATCGGGCAGGGGAAGCACCTGGGGGCGGTCGTAGAGGGCCACCACGGTGACGATGGCATTGGGGCGTGCACACTCCCACGCCAGACGGAAGGTGTCGTCGGTTCCTGCCACCTCGAGCACGACGTCGGCTCCGCCATGATCGCTACTCCGCAACACAAATTCCCGGCAATCCTTCGGTTCCACCACCTGTACGTCCGGATAATGTTCACGCACAAGGCGTATTCTTTCAGGAGATTTCTCGCAAACAATGATGCGACGGGGGTGCTTGAGCATCACGCAAAGCAGGGTGCAGATTCCGGTAGGGCCGGCGCCGATGATGAGCACCGTATCCTTTTCGGTAATCTCCGATATGCGAGCCGCCCAAAAGCCCGTGGCAAGCACGTCGCCCACAAAGAGCGCTTGTTCGTCGCTCACCGCATCCGGAATGCGGTTCAATCCCTGGTCGGCATAAGGCACGCGGACGTACTCGGCCTGACCTCCGTCAATGCGGCAACCCAGTGCCCAACCGCCATTGGCATCGGTGCAATTGTTCACATATCCGTGTCGGCAAAAGAAGCATTCGCCACAAAAGGTTTCTACGTTCACCGTAACCCTGTCGCCGGGCCTGATGGAAGTGACGTCCGCGCCCACTTGCTCCACGATGCCTACCATTTCGTGCCCCACCGTGGTTTCGGGCAAGGCACGCGGCACGCTACCGTGCTTGATGTGCAAATCGCTGGTGCAGATGCTACCGAGCGTCACGCGGACAATGGCGTCGCGGGGGTCTTTCAACCTGGGTTTCGGTTTTTCTATAAGTTCAAATTTTCCGTGTTCAATATAGGTATATGCAAGCATTGTTTTTCTCTTTTTTAATACTTCTCTTTCCGTTCAAACTCTCCCTCCTCCGTATAGTACTTCCATGTGCCTTTGGGTATGTTATTTCCGTATTTTCCGCGGAGTTTCAGTTTGCCGTTCTCATAATATTCGCGATAGCGTCCGTGGCGCTTTCCCTCTTTCACTTCCGCTTCACTCTTCAGCGCTCCTTCGGGATAAAACTCCCGCAAGACGTTGCCCTCAAATTTCTCAACATAGAAACGTTGCAATTCACTCATTTGCTCCTTCTCCGTTTCGGCGTCTTCGTTCATTACTTCGTCAGCTTCATCGTCCACTACCACCGCTACGCTCGCTTCTTCCGGTTGATAAGGTTTATAGTCCATCACGCATTGCAACGAGGCGGACTGGCCGTCTCCCGTAATCTGCATGGTCCAATAGGGAAATGAGTAGACAATCTCCTTGTCCGATTGTATCTCTCCCCACGTAACGGCATTCATCATAGGCTTCAACTGGTAATAAAACTTATGTACATCCGTATATAAGAAAACGGTAGAGCTCGAATTCAGGTACGAGAAGGCATTTTTAAAGCCCGGATTATCCTTCAACAGGTTCTTCTGATCGTAATCTTCTACAAATGAAAGCAGGGACGAGGCTTTGTTGCTAAACACCACATAATCGTCCACGTACGTGTAATAGGGTTTTTCGAACTTGTCGAACAGCCCTCCGAAGAACAAACGGAAGAAGCCTTTCATTTCCACATAGTTGATTTCAAATCCCTTATAATCAACCGTCTTTATCCGGAGCGGGGTGCGTCGCCTGATCTTCTTTTCTATAAACTCCATATTCTTACGGGCGTCCTTGATGCTTTTGGCGCCGATGGCCAGAATCAGTTCCGGATCGTGCCCCAACAGCCCCGGCTCGGATTGGGTGATGGCAAATTCTCCCGACATCCAGCTCAGGAAGTTTTCTTCCAGAGAGATGTCGAACAGGCTTTCAATTTTCTTCCGGGAACTCCTATAAGATTCGCACCATTGCGGATCGTGGACCGCGAGTGCATTCTCCAGTTCCTTTACAAATGTCACCGGATTGCTAAAACCGATATTGGTATAGAGTGCCGTCCGTCCGGACAGGATTTCGTGGGCTTTCATCCGGTGCTTGCCCGAGTTCAGCAAGGCCATGATGTACGGATCGGCGGTGTCTTTCCGCAAGGTATATCCTTTCACCTCCATCCGTTTGTGGTCGGTATTGAAATAGAGTCCGGCAAAATCCATGGAATTGCTGAACATATCGATGTACTCGTTTCCGGTTCCCAGATAAATATTCAGGAATTGGGGCAGGCGTGCATAATTGATAAAAACGCGGACAAGTCCTTTGCCGGATACCAGTTTTTCGGCTTCGATAAAAGAATGATCGAGACCGATTTTGGGCTTGTTGCGTGAGTCGATAGCCGATTCTACAAGTTTGGAGGTATAGGAACCTACAAAATGGTTGTCCACGAAGGCGCAATAAAAAATATCGCGTGTATCCGGATCGCGCATTTCGAGGATGTTAATCCCGTTGTGCATCCGGTTGGTTACGGAACTGCCCGCCATGGTGAGCACCGTTTCAAGCTGATCCTTCAACAAGTCCATCTTGGAGGCCTTTTGCATGTCCAGCACAATCAGGAAATCCCAATCGCGGGCACGGACTTTATGGATCGAGATGAGCATATCCCGTTTGCCCACAAGCGATAACAACATTTTATTGCTTCGGACCACGGTGTCGAGTGTTTCCACATTCCGGGTGACGTCCTCGAAGGCTTTCGCCCGCTTCAGGCATTGCCAGGTTGCGCTTCCGCTGAACTTTGCCCAATCGTCGATGGGCGCCGAGGACTGGATGATAAATGCCGCATCTTCGGGCACCAGGTAGATTTGCTGAATGTTGCGGTCGGGCGAAACAAACAGGTGAACGATGGAGTACAAAAAATATACAACCAAGGCTAAACCGGCAATCGCAAGTGTTCTTTTTACGAGGGTCCGGGTATTGTTCTTCTTAGCGGATTCAACGGGTGGTTCTTGTGGCCCGTTGTCCAATTCATTTTCGATCATCCCTTTTTCAGTATGCTATTGACTACACGCACCGAAGACACCAGCTTGGCCGTGGAAGTAAACACATCCACATTCCACACATGCGAGGAGCGGCCTTTATGCACGATGGTTGCAACAGCCCTTACGGTGTCTCCCTCGTGAGCCGAGGAAATATGGTTTCCGCTGACTTGCATGCCGACTACTATTTCGTCCGGCTTGCAAAGTATCATGGAACCCAGTCCGGCCACGGTTTCGGCCAATGCCAGGCTGGCACCTCCGTGCAGGATGCCGAAAGGTTGGCGGGTACGTTCGTCCACGGGCATGGTAGCCTCTACCCTATCTTCGGAGGCGTAAGTGTATTGTATGCCCAGATTTCCCATCAATGCATGGCGGGCACGCTGGTTGAGCTGCTCCAGGGGCACGTCGGCGGGGCGGATTTCGGCAAGTATCGCCTTCTCCACGGCTTCGGCCACGCCGTCTTCATCGTTGGAGGCGGTGATGCGATCGGCACAGACCTTCACCGAGTCTTGGGCATTTCCCATGGCGATGCCCAGTCCGGCGGATTGTATCATGGAGACATCGCAAACTCCGTCGCCAATGGCTATGACTTCTTCGGAGTTGATGCCCAACTTCTCAAGCAAGGCGCCCAGCGTATTAGATTTATCAATGGAGCAGGGCACCACTTCCAGAAAATAGGGTTCCGAACGAAATACATCCAGCGCTCCGTTCAACCTTCGGCGCCAGTGGTCTTCCAGTCCCACGAGGGCTTCTTCGTCATCGCTTACCAGCATGCACTTGCAAGGGGCAAAGTCCACTGCTATCGAAAATTCGGTTTCGGCAATTATCTTCAGGCCATTCAGCTCGGCTTCGCGGCGTATGTGCTCGTTTTCAGGCGAGTCGGTGATGATGGTATCTTCGTGATACGTAAAAATGGCGAACCCGTTCTTACGGGATTTCTTTTCAAGATAGGGCAGCATTTCGGGGTTTATCCTACGCTCAAAGAGTAGTTCGCCACTTTGAGCATTGATAATTTGCCCGCCATTGTAGGAGAGGATGAAGCCTCCGTAATTGCCCAGTTCCAGAGCCTTGGCAATGGGCATAAGGCCATAGGTGGGCCTGCCGGAAGCTAATACGATGCGTACACCCATCTGTTGCACTTTCAGCAAGGCGGCCAGTGTGCGCTTGCTGATTTTCTTCTCACTATCGAGCAGAGTTCCGTCTACATCAAGAACTAATAGTTTGTATTTCATGACTTACCGGTTTTTTAGGTTTATGAAAACAAAGGTAAAGTTATTCAGGCGAAAACACAATTAAGTAACGAGTTTTTTCTTACGCATTTTCATTCGTTATTTACACATAGTTCTTTTGCTCATCAATACAACAAGCACAGTACTGAGTCCACAGAATAGCTTTTTTACGATCTTTACTTTACGGAATGGTTCATTAAAAATATAGGGAAGTGCCTGAATTCCGACACTCCCCTATCTATTATTTAACTCAGATCTTATATCTCCTCGTCATCACTTCATTGCATTGTTCCCCAGTGCTCCCAGCGCAGCCGAAACAATAGCCATCACTACTTTCAGAATCTTTTTCAAAACAGACTTCTTCATAAATACAATCGTTTAATTTTTAATTCTTCATTTTTAAATTTCTAAGTTCCTCGGCTTTAGACTTTATCCAAGCGGATTTTCCACTATTCCTCCGTCAGGTGACGACGAACCGCCACCTTCTGTAGGAAGTTCGTCATTGATGCGATCCACATCTTTGAGGCTAAGTCCTTCGGAGCGGGTGCTTCCGTTAGCCGTAATACGAATTTCCTTGTTGGCACGGAAACAAACGCGCAAGCCAGTGATATCATTCGCCGTAAACGCCTCTGCCGTATCCGCCCCTTTGCTACGAGCGGCAAGATAAAAAAATCCCAGTCCGTCAATATTTACCGACCGCCCCAAAAGCAACTCTTCTTTCAACTCCGTACGGAAATCCTTCAGCACAGAGTTCACCACACCTTCACTCACACCGGAAAGTCGACTGATCTTTTTCGCAATCTGTTTCAGATCTATCGCCACACCATACTTATAGGTGATCACCGGATATACCTTCTTTGTCGATTTCTTATCAAGGGGATTTAGTAATCTCCAAACCTTCTTATACAAAATACTCATAGTTCTTTTTCTTTTTAAATTAAATAAATCATGTTCAAAATCTCTTCGCTAACGTTAACGTTGCAAAGGTGCAGCAACTTCTATAAAGCTCAAATGAACACTTACTATGGTATTTCAAAGCTATACACCTATACAATATAAGACCTATACGCCTTGTAAGAGCGAATCATCATTTACTCGTATGTACATATCACATACCTACTCAAAAAAACAGGAAGAAAACACGGTAGTATATCCGGAGAATTCAATGACCGCCTTTATAAATTTTCTTTTATCTACGTCAAGAACTGATAAATTGTTTTATAAAAGTTTCATACTCAGTCCCGGGTCATATACTCGGGAACACTTCCTTGTTACAGAAACAAAGTGAAAATCTATTATTACCGTTGAGATGTCCCTCTTGGAGTATTATAAAAAATAGACATTATGAGAAAGATAGTTAAGCTTGAAAACAGTTCTTTTTACAGATAAAGGCACGATGTGCAAAGTCGGATTTATCCGTGTGTTCGCCGTACCTTTGCCTTTCCTGGGAAGTGTTTTTTTGCTATATTTACGGTAGTGGAGACTACGAAGTTTCTGGGAGAGACAGCTTATCCTGAAGTTAAGAAAATACTTTTATTCAAACTCAAATATTATCACCAATCTGAAGCTCAAGCAATTTATACTTAAGATTTAAATATTTTTAGAGTTGCGATATTTTTCTGTAATCTTTACGGGAACTAAGTATTTACACTCAGTTTCCGTACTAACAATTAATTCTCAACTTATACAGAATTAGATTATCCGTTTATAGAATCCGTGAATATTTTATTTCTCAATTTGGCGCGTTTAAGTAAATCTGAGAATTTAATAATTTCAGTGTATAAAGACGCTGCTCCTCTTCCAAAAAGATCCGGAATCCCTTTATGCGGTCTTACAATATAACCCAGACTCTGAGAAAATTGGAAATCGCCATCTGAATCTATTACAGAGTAAATATCAGCGTTCTCCCCAATCAAGTATCCGTAAAAAGAATTAAATTTAAAACTTTCATCAGACAAATTGTGTATTAAGGAAGCATATTGATTGATCTGATGTAGATGTTTTGAAACATCTACACCGGGTGCCTTAAATTCTATTATAATACAACGACCTTCTTCAGGAAACAATAAGACATCAGGTCTACGCATTCCTACATCAAGAGTTCCCTGATTTCGTAGTTTATAAGCCTCTTCTTCAGATGAAAGATTTTCCTTAAATAATTTCTTGCCGCCGATAATGACATCATTTAATTCCGTTTCAGACAAGCCTTCGAAATGAATATACTCATCATTAAGCATCCATAAATTACTCTCTATTGGAGAAGATGAATGTTTAGGGAAAAGAATATTATGTAAGATTGCTTCAGGTTGACTTTTACTATTACCTTTTTTACCAGATTTTTTCCCTGTTTTCTCCTTTAGTTGTATTTTTAATCGTTCGTTTATGGCTTGTTCCATTAATGATAAAACAAGCGTTCGACGAGCTATGTAATTTGAGAGTTCTTCTTTAACAGAAATTGGCAGGGCTTTATTTAATTCGGATACCTTTTTATTTAACTGACTTTGGAATCGCTTATCATTGGGATCCAAATTAGAAATAGAGTCAACGATGATCTTTATTTTGGTGTCGTTTTCCGCTTTCCTATTTGCAGAATGAGTGTACACCTTACGTAAAATTACAGAATCGCTGTCACTGCTTTTTACGCCTGCGTCTTCCATCGTCTTCCTATTTATGGAAAACATTTTTGCCAGAGCATCCAAATTTTCATCTGCTTTATCCTTAGCTTGGCGGAACGACGGATAACGAGCGATGATTTTATCTTCAGCTTTTGTTTCTATATCATCAATTAGAATCTCTTTCCTACCCATAAAGAGATTCCTATTTTCCAAAAAATGTGAACGAGTGTAAATATCAAGATTACCTCTGACATCAGAGTCCTTTTGAGTTAGATAGTTACTTGATATTAAAAACAAGAAGCAAATGTGAGATTCAATTCGAGGAGCTTCTGTAATCAAAGCAAAATCACAGCCTGGTGTCGCAAAAGATTCTCCTTTACTCGTTAATCGAACTTCATTTTTTGAAAGTATGGATGATGGTAGCTTATAACCGCGAATTTCAAATTTCTCGGTGTCCATACAAACATCTATACTTTTCCCTTTTTCTCCAAGAATTGAGTAATGTATATCAAAAGAGTCTTCATAATCAGGAGTTGGAATATCATCAATAGTAATAGCAACAGAGCTTTCATTATCGAAGGCTTCATTTACATAATGGTTAATCTGAATCTTATTAAGATATTCCCTCTCAAGACAAAATTTATTAAGATATCGCTTTAATACGATATCCTTAATCTCAACGCAAGAGAGCTTATTTATTTTTTTCCTATCCTCATCATCTAATACTGAAAAGAAAGCTACTATCGTTTGTATTTCACTATCATATTCCACCTTTGTAGGGGTTGTAGCACAAATAACAGCTTTGTGCTTATCTTCGAATGACAAAGATAATAAAATTCGACGTCTATACTTACACCCATCACTTTCCAAATAGATTGAGTCTATCTGAGTGTATTGAAATGAATGTAAAAACTGAATACGTCCAGTTCCTAAATTATTCTTATTCTTGGTTTTATCAAACAAACGAGAAAAGCGTTCAAAACTTTCATCCGTAAATCCATAACCGTGGTCAACAATCTGAAGTGACGAAAATGAGCATTCTTCGCCAAATAGAGTTTGTGCTTTATTGTGACATAACTCAATCGTTATATCGTAATCATTGTCACAAACAGCCTCCCATGAATTACTAAAAGCTTCAAATAAAGGTTGTAGAAAAGAACTTGATTTTTTGATACGACTCGCCATAAGACCAGGATAGGATATTCCTTGTCTTATAAACTTTCCATTTTTGAGTATTCCTAAATCAAGTTCTTGCATGGTTAGAATTCTATGATTGCAAAATTACGAAATATTTTTTAGTAACATGGATTAAAGTATTGAAATCACCTCAAAATTATATTATTCCTTAAATTGGAATAAGCAGAATTACGAATTAAACACCTTAACTCTTCCGAAATCAAAGTTCGAATAAATAAGCAAGACGTTTCTGAGAATAACAGAATGCTATTTCATTAATTAAGGTGGAGAATTTGGTGAGACTGCATTGATGGAGTTGCTTGTGGAACTTGCCCTTATAGCGGTAGTAGACTGTATAGTCTTTGAAAATATTATTCACCACGCTTCAACTTTTTCAAGATTGAGGATTTGCTTACAATTCCGAGATTGCCATTGCAAGAGGGTTCACTGAGAAAGAAAATCATCTTTGTATATTGGGAATAGATAGAAAGTATAAAACTTCTTCAAGAGTTCCCAGAATGATATATCTACTTGAATCTCAGTCAGTTAACAATAAAAACACTCTGATTAAACGTAGTGTCGTAGAAAACATTAGGATATCTTTTTCAGTCCCCTTGGAGAATTTAAGATTTCCATTGATGGAACATATCTTGCTCTACTGGATAATAGCAAATTTCATCTATTGGCATATTACGAATAGTCGATTAATCAAAGATGAATTACAACTAAATTCCATTGTTTTTCCATCGCGTCCGGATAGGCTGATGTATGGTCTCCTGAACTTGCCTAGCCACTCTTTGAAGTAGAAACCACATTTCCAATTCACATCTTTACGGCCATCCGTATTAATGTTTACTTAGATGTTTCTTTAACACAACGTACTGGAAATCCATGTCCTCTGCCTGCAGCACTCGTAGGTCCTACTCCTACATTCATTGCACCTAAATAATGGGCAAAAGATGAAGAACTATTATATGGAGAGGATGACCATACGCAACAATAATAGCCGATATTATAGATTTGCCCATTCCCACCATATCGATAACCAACTGCCGGATAAAAAGCTTGTTCGCCTGATGTGGAAGAAATGAAAAATCGACGCCCATAAAGCAGTGTATTAAAATAACCTCCGGCTTCAACTGTTACATTTACCTTATCCTCAACAGGTGAATTATAATAAGTAGAGACATCTGTATTATAATCCAGCACAGGAGAAGTCTCACCTGTATTTGTTGTAGTAAAATTAGTCCAAATATCTTGGGGAGGCATATGCCAGCCCAAAGGACAAGGATCATAAATCGTTTTTGAGGTAAATTTTGTATCGAGTACCAAACTGTTTGTACTATTTACATCACCACCCCACAAATTATTAGAAGCTTTCCAAGCTGTTGTCGGTGGGAAACCGCCATAAATCCAGTTATATGATGGTATATACTCCGCATTGATGTCAGCCATATCATATAAAATAAATGTAAGAGGATGAGCAATAGCATAAGCTATGATATTTGCAGTTTCTGTAGAAATCGAACTGTTCTTTTTTATATAATTATCCCTTCGTAACGCAGGCTCATCGAGATGATTCCCATCTTTATCATAAATACTAATCTCACCCCTCTTATTTTTTCCTGAAGGAAACGGATCTTTCCTTCCAAACTGGTAAAATAGACCCAAAACTTTTTCTTCTGTATCTGAATTATAAAGTATTTCAGCTTCAGCGCCTACATTGCGATCCATCATAATCAAATTACGGGAAACTAAGCCATTGTAATAGAGAGAAGGATTCATTATTCTTGGATTCGTCTTATATGTCTGCATAGGTATTTCTGCCAAACTAAAATGGGTTTTCCAAATATGCCAGCTCCACAACACATTACCACTTCTGTCTTTTACCGCAACCACTGCATTCCCTTCAGCTACCGGGCCAGTTTTGAAATAAACATATCCATCTTTCAGAATCACACCTTGTATTATTTGCCCATGACCATTAGTTTCCCAAACGAGTTCTGCACTTGCAGGACTGATAGTAGCATTAGCAGCCAAAGCACTTCCGGTCGGAGAAATCAATGCAGCAGTGGCAGCTCCATTTCCTCTCACTGTAGCCTTAAACTTATACCATGTATTTACCTTCTTGGCAAGATAACAATTTGCCGTACCTGCACTACTCAAATCTTCTGTTCCCGTAAAATCTACAACAACCCTTGTATCTGTTGCCGCAACATCATTCAGAGTAATGTTATACGTATAATTGCCATTCCGCTTGATATTGAAATCACTTGTATTATTTTCTCCAAGATACACTGTCCACTTTGCAGTAACAGCGCCTATTGTGCCGTTAATTTCTACATATGTAGCATGTGCAGGCGCATTTGCAGTCGTTTTATCCTTTTGGGCAGAAATCGTTTTGGTTCCTCTACGGTTTTCAAACATATAGAATATTGTACCGGCAGTGGTTGTACTACTTGGACTTATACCGCCACTGTTCAACCAAGTAGTATTTGTCGCATCTGCTGTACCGGATACATAGTAAGAGCTTTTGGGAAGATTATAAATTTTCAAATTAGTAATGTTAATCCCACTATTTTCTTTCACTTTAATCTTTAACTCAACTTTTGCGACCATACGAGTTAATACCAGTGTTCCCGACAATGTGTTTGCCCCCACCTTGATATTCACACTTTTCATGCTTCCCGTCATTGGCAGATTGGTGCCTTTATTCAAGTCATCCCAATTGGTCAGGCTGTATACCATACTTTTCAGATAAGACTCCTTATGCATGGTATATCCCTTAAACAAGTCAGCTTTACCCGTATTGGCAACGGCATATATGGTACATCCGGTAGCACTGCGCGTATTAATGGTAACCGTAGAACTACCCGTCTGGTATTTCTGTCCGATCAGTTCACCCGCACTGTTATAGACCAAAATGTGCAGGTCACTGATCACACTCTCATTAACTGTCCGGGTAACGAAATTCGCCTGTTCTTCCCCCTGCACTTCCAGCCGAATGGTAGCGGGTAACCCTTCCTTCATGTCCACAGCCTCCATACCCTCTTCTTCCGGTTGGCAAGAACTGCACACAGCCGCCATTGCTAACAGTGTGCCCAGCATGAACAGCACGAAAAGTATCTTCCAGCAAAACGGTATAGGTTCTTCCGTTTTCGGGTATACCCTGTATTCAAATAACCTATTCATACATTTCTTACTTACATTTCTACATCCTGACCGACCGTTCCCCAGGGAACCACACTCACAAAAACCTTAACCTCCGCATAACGAAAGTCTATATCAATGTTGGTCTGTTGCCCCACAGGGGCATACAAAGGACGAAGTTCATTATCTTTAGTGATAGTAAATAATTTCTCATCTTTCCGGTAGACGTCTATTTCCAACGGTTGTCCCTCCCCGGTAGGGAATATATGAAAAAGCGGTGCATAGACATCCCCCTCGGCATCGGTAGCGGAAACCGGTTCGTATCCGGCTCCGTCCCCCGAAGCCTCACCCATAAAATCCATTTCCGTACCGATGCAGTGTACGATGAAACGATATGCTTCACCGTTATAAGGATAACGTTCGGCAAGATAACGCGTGCGTATACTGAGGCCCGCCACCATACGTTCCATTACGAGCGTAATATCCGTTCCTTCCACACCCCGCGTGCTTATCTCCCCTATTTCTCTGCGACAATAGAACAGGTCTGTTAGCGGAATGTGCGTACCGTGGGTATATTGCCGAAGCTGGAGTTTCGCATCTTTCAGGGATGTTCCCGGTGCTATCTCCGTAGTAATCAGAGTATCTTCTTTCAGATTACCCCAAGCTACGAGCGTGAGCCGTTCGTCCTTGTCCTCTCCAAATGAAAAGTCCGAGAAGCCCTCAGAGGGAATCATTCTAACGAAACCTTGTTCATTAAAAAGATAGATATCCGATTTCTGCAAAACTCCATTTCCGGTAAGGTCGTTCCCGTCCGCATCCACCGCACGAACATGCAGTTCATACCGGGCACAACCTTCCATATCCTCACGCACGCACGAAACGAAACAGAGAAGAAAAAGAATTAGCAAAAAGATGGGGAATGTTCCGAAAACTCGCATAGGCTGGTACGGATTGGTTTATAATGTCAGATCTGTCTCATAGAAAATATCACTCAAAAGTCACATTCTGATTGATGGTAAGCGCCCAATCAGCAACAGTAACCGTCAGTTTCAAAGTAGCAGGGTCTATTTCCTTACTATCATCATCCACCCCCTCTCCCTTGATAACGGCGGTAAGCACGTATCGGGTGTTAGCTGCTATGCTGCCTTTGTCTGTGCCCTCTCCTCCTGTAATAGTGGTGTTCGCCTGTTTCTTATTAATAGTGATGGGATAATACCGGGTCACGGGAGCACTGGTTGAACCGGTTCCATCTGCATCAAATGTTCCTTTAATTATAAGTTTGGTCGGTGTAGCCGAAGCATTCGGAAATGCATAGAAGTAGTACGGAGTAGTGAGTTCCGTATTGGCTGTATGGGAGGACACCGCTTCATACAGGTATTTATTGGCCTTGTCACTCCCACTGATAGGAACACTGCCAGTCTTTTCAGCATTGACGGAACTATTCGCATTCTTCAGATAGATACCGGTCACGTTGAACGTGGCATCCTTGAATTGTCCCGCCTTGTCGAAAGCGATCTTAATGCTGCTGATGGATGTCCTCGCCACAAGACGGGCCAGTGCCGCAGTAGCCGTGGTTTCTGTACCCGCTGTGAGATTCTGTTTGTTCACAATTCCCAACATCGGGAGGTTGCTGGCCTTTTGCGCATCCGTTGCATCACCTGATCCAGCAGCCTTGGTTGTTTCCGAAAGAAGCATCAGCTTGGCTTTGAACCCGGCAAGGTTGGTTACTCCCGCAAAAAGCGCCGGAGAAGCATTGGCTACCACATAGATTGTTTGCTCGTCGCCGGGTTCGCAAAGTATCGAAATCGTCTTTCCACTACCAGTCTCTGCATCTTTGATATCCTTGCCTGTGAATTCCCGCAAGGCATTGACAGGATTACCCGTTGCTCCGGTGAATACAGCCACCGTCAGGCGGTTGATCTGGGATTCATCGGTGGTGGGTAGAGTCCCCGTAGCACGGCTGTCCGCTGGTGCTCCCACTAATGTAAGTTCAAGTTTTGCAGTCTTTTCTTTCGGCTGCATTCCATTCTCGTTTTCATCACTGCTGCATGCAGACAGCGAAAGGGTTGCTGTTGCCAGCGCAGCCCACAAATAATTACTCGTTTTCATATATTATACCGTTTATGGTTATTATTCACTGCTTAATCTTTAATTTTCAATTTTTCTAACGCCTTAATCGCCTGTTCCACTCCGGCGGCGGCCGCCATCGTGAGGTACACCTCCGCCTTATCCCGGTTACCTTCAAGCAGGCAGAGAATCCCCATGTTATTATAGGCTATCGGAAGGGTGGCAAAAGGTTCCAGATACCCACGTGCCTTAGACAGTTCCTTTTTGCTCAAAGCCACTGCCGCCGCATTGATGTTGGCTTCCGGACTCTCCGGGAAAATCCTTGCAGCAAGGTCCAGTATATCATTATATTCAGTGGAACCCATCGGATAGCTACCTGCCACAGCAAAGAACTCGTTCAGATGAAGGGCGCGCTGCTTTCCACTACGTAGCAACTGAAGACTTTCAGCAGCGCCCAGAGGCTTGCGGGTGTATTCTATCCGATAGTCCACACGCATTACTTCAGGAAATATCTTCTCCATAAGATACTTGTAAGGCTTGCCGTCTGCAAACGACATCAACATACGTTCGCGACCTTTAACAATCTCTATATTATTAATAAGGTCGAGAGTAGCCTCTTTCAACAGCATATCACTTTTTCTCACCAGGCTGGTGATGGAGTCCCAATCTTCGGAAATCCAACTCACATCCAGCAAGGCTCTTCCCGCCAGGCGGTTTTCACGTAAATACTCCTTTAGCTTAAGAGCACGTATCAGGGCATTTGTCTCGTTTTTCTTCAGGTTTCCCACAGGGACACCGTAACCGGTTACACTGATTTTCGCCAATTCTGTACCCATCTCCTGACGTACATCATGCAGTACGTCGCGAAGACGGCAGTAAATCTCGAAGTTCTGCTTTTCCTCGGAGAGTTCACCAAGCTGCTTCCCGTCTTTCTGTTCTTCCTTCCGTTTGAAGTATGGGATAGATCCCGTTATGCAATGCAACGTGTCCTTGTCCGGTGTAGGCTGAATAAAGTTCACCAATGAAAGAAAATCGGCATCGATATCCGCATCCAACCGGGATACCTTCATCTTCGGCAGGCGGATTCCATCCGCTATCTTATCTTCATAAACATTTCCTTTCTTACCATGACAGGCACATTCCTGCGAACGCAACAAGAGTATAGCCCGCTCCATCCACTGCTCGTAGGGCACCAACACTTTATAGGTAAACGCGCGGGAGACCGCATGATCGTTGCGTATCACCACTGCCGGAATTGGCGAAGTGCGTACCTTAGCGCTATTGCGTTTACCAGCCGCCAAAGCCTGTATCCTCTGATATACTTTTTGTTTCTCCACCCCGTTGATGAGTACGGCAGGAAGCTCCTGCTCGTATTCACCGTTTTTAAGTACGGGGATCACGGTCAACGACTCATCCGAAGGCATTTTCAGGCCTTCGAAGTCAACAGACAACTCCACATTCAGGTGTCCGTTCGTCAGCGAAAAATGTTGTCCGGTAACAAATAGTTCTCCCCGGTAAAACTCCTGCCCGAGACAGAGACAGCACGTAGCGAACAGGAGTGTCAATGTCAAAGGAATACGGATTAAGTTTTTCATGCTCTATGTTTAATTACAAATTACTAAATTATAAACAACTCTCAATTTATCAGATACACCAGTGATACCGCAACCCGGGTTGGCGCAATGAAATTTTTATGTTCGCCACCGATCCGTTCACCGCAATGCAAACAACGGTAGCGTTCGTATCCGGTATGCAGAAATCCTACGCCGACGCTTGTTTCGATACTCCACCGGGGGGCGAGAATAAAGTGGTAGCCGTATGATACTCCCAGACCCATAAAGTCCCCTTCATATCTTGAACTCCCTTAAAGAGCCCCAGAGGGAGTTTCATACCTCCCACATTATATACTCCGTACAACAAATGCGCACCGAAGAAGTGCCCGCCAAAAGGCTGGCACATCCAGTAGCGCAGTTCAGGCTGCACAAACCAATGTTTCCAACGCTTGTCTCCGCCTGCCGGAAAAGGATTGTAATGAAAACCAGCTTCTAATGTGAGCCGATTGGAAAGCTTCACTTCCACCCCGAAATTGGGCGAAGAAAGTGCTCCCGTCAGCAGATCACTCTTCACTGCAAGGATCTGAGAATGCAAGTCTGCAAGACAGAACAGCAGCATAATCAGGGACAATATGAAAGTATTTCTTTTCAAAAGGTTTCGCGGATTACGTTTACAACTCAAACAGCTTTATCTCTTTCAGATATTCCCTTGTGATATAGTTCACTATACCGAGCTTCTGTGCAGCTTTCCCATATCGCATGTGAAATTCTTCAGTAGTGGGGTGATTGCAATCCAGATGTTCGCCAGTAGCTTCAAGGATATCAAGAAGGGAAACATCAGAAGAGTCACGTGTAGGGTTGTACACCTGTATATCACGGGAATCTCCCTTGTCAGACAGTTTTATGAGTCCGGCACTTAAAAGCTTTGAAAGCAGGATATCCATATCTTGCTCTGTAAGCTGGCAAGCATCCGCACGGATTATGTCTCCTCCCGCATAAATGTCATTAAGTACTGCGATGGCAGCTTGTGTTTTGGATGTTATCATGATAATTGTTCTGTTTTATCCATTATATGCACTGGCATTACCTTGTAGGTAACGGATACACACATATACAGCAAGACACAAGACTCATACAAGCCCAATATATACAAGAATTTATATGTACATACGGTTCACGGTGTACAATAATCCTTTTCCCGTCTTCAGCTTTCGGAAACGGGTAAGGGAAATAGTATGCAAATTTGCACAGTGCAGGAGAAAATAATTATTCGCCAGACCTGTATACAGGAAGAGAAACTTGTAAAATCTGTAGTATTTGTTTTCTAATATAAATCACCGGTTGATAAATGCATGTAAACAAGCAAATAAAATGTCTTTCTCTTGGGATTTAGAAATATATTATCTACTTTTGCGCCATAATAACACCTACGTTACCTACAAGGTAATTTCTTCATATAAAACTATAAATCAAACATTTAACCTTCAAATAACGCATTAGACTACCTCTCGAACATGTAATTCATTATAACCTTATTTGCCCGATCCATCCGATTATTTCCAAACCCCTTCATGTACCCCTCGGTAGTAGTTACGGAAGCGTGTCCCAGCCCTTCGGAAATGATTTCAATGGGAATGTGACAGTACTTGCCCGCAGTGGCCCACGTATGTCGGGCCGTGTACGATGTCACTTTACCCTGCACTTTCCTCCACAGAGCAAGCGCACGCAGTTTACTGTTAAGCAAGCGTAATATCCGCAAGTAATCCCTGTAAGCAGCCATTCCTTCCAGACTTCCATCCAGAAAACAAAGTAGATAAGGCGAAGTGTCGTCCCGGTTCCGATAGCGCTCCAACAACTGCATAGCTCGACTATCCACACGCGCAGAAAGCGGCATCCCCGTCTTTCTGCGGCGCAAGGTCAGATAGCCATCCTTCAAATCGGACTTCCGAAGATGCGCAAGATCAACAAAAGGCATCCCATGAAAGCGAAACATAAGTTCCAAACATGCGCGTGCCCACTCCATACCGGGAGAGATAATATCCAAATCCTTTTCTGCCAGTAATTGCCGCATATCATCCCGTTCCAGTACCC
>OGHH01000677.1_pt1 | contig 33571 bp, 18 predicted proteins | sample 1571471 | NCBI WGS metagenome assembly OGHH01 (sample SAMEA2581936, study PRJEB24529) | metagenome | biome: Human gut stool | place: China | collected 2011
GCACATCCGAAACGTCGGAGCCTGAGACCTCTCAGCCCGACCCGGGTGGAATAAGGGTAGAGTAACGCGATAAATATTTCAGCAGCGGAAAATCAGTATTGAATTTTTCCGCTGCTTGTGTTATAATCATCTATGGGGAAGTCATAAACAGGGGAAAATCCGAATATGACTACATAAAGAACATCATACGGAGGAACTATTTTATGTGCGGAATAGTAGGTTATGTAGGTCAGCGCGACTGTACTGACGTGCTGATGCAGGGTCTGGAAAAGCTGGAATACCGCGGATACGACAGCGCGGGGGTCGCCATGGTCGGCAAGGACGGTGCACTCAACGTATACAAGTGTAAGGGCAAGGTCTCCGACCTGGAGCATTTCCTCGAGGGCAAGGAGCTGGGCGGAAGCATCGGCATCGCGCATACGCGCTGGGCGACGCACGGCGTGCCGAACGACGTGAACGCCCATCCGCACTACTCCGAATCGGAGAACATCGCACTGATACACAACGGCATCATCGAGAATTACCGGGTGCTCAAGGACGCGCTCGAGGAGAACGGCTACACGTTCCGCAGCAGCACCGATTCCGAGGTGCTCGTGAACCTGATCGAGTACATCCGCACGACGGGCGGCTGCACGCTGCTCGAAGCCGTGCAGCAGGCCCTGCGGCAGGTCGTAGGCGCCTATGCCATCGCCGTGATCGAGAAGGGCAACCGCGACGAAATCATCGCCGCGCGCCAGAGCAGCCCGATGGCCATCGGCATCGGCGAAGGGGAATTTTTCCTCAGCTCGGACGCCGCTTCGGTCATCGAATACACGCAGGATTTCGTCTATGTGAACGACGGCGAGATTGCCGTCATCAACCGCCATAAGCCCCTCAAGATCGTCACGCTCGACAACCACGAGGGCCGGGTCGATATCAAGAAACTGCAGATGAGCATCTCGCAGCTGGAAAAGGGCGGCTACCCGCATTTCATGCTCAAGGAGATATACGAGCAGCCCAAGACCATCGTAGACTGTATCCGCGGACGCATAAGCCCCGATACGTACGAGGTGAAGCTGTCGGGCGTGATCGACAACCGCGGGAAATTCCTCGCGGCCCGCCGCATCGTATTCGTGGCGTGCGGGACATCGTGGCATGCGGCGCTGATCGGCGAGCACCTGATCGAAAATATATGCCGGATCCCCGTGGAGGTGGAGTATGCTTCGGAATTCCGCTACCGCAACCCGATCATCAATGCCGACGACATCGTGATCGCCGTGTCGCAGTCGGGCGAGACGGCCGACACGCTGGCCGCCGTGGAGCTGGCCCGCAAGGCCGGGGCATTCGTCTTCGGCATCTGCAACGTCGTGGGATCGTCCATCGCCCGGGCGACCGACTCGGGGGCATACATCCATGTAGGGCCCGAGATCGGCGTGGCTTCGACCAAGGCCTTCACGGGACAGGTGACCGTCATGGCGATGCTGGCGCTGGCCGTAGGCCGCGAAAAGGGCACCGTGACGGAAGAGTATTACCGCGAAGTGGCGAAGGGACTGCTGGAACTGCCCGCCGTGCTGGAGGACGTGCTCGGGTTGGGCGACCGGATCGCCGACCTCTCGAAGATATTTACCTATGCGCACAACTTCATCTACCTGGGGCGCGGCTACAACTACCCTACGGCGCTCGAGGGGGCGCTCAAATTGAAGGAGATCTCCTATATCCACGCCGAGGGCTACCCCGCCGCCGAGATGAAACACGGCGCCATCGCGCTTATCGACAACGAGATGCCGACCGTGGCGATCGCAACGCCGGACAACACCTACGAGAAAACGGCCAGCAACATCGAGGAGATCCGCGCCCGGGGCGGCAAGATCATCGCCGTGATCGCCCGCGACGACACGCATGTGCGCCGCAGTGCCGACTATACGATCGAGGTGCCGGTGGTCACCGACTGCCTGATGCCGATCGTCGTGTCGGTGCCGTTGCAGCTGCTGGCATATTACATCGCCGTCAACAAGGGCCGCAACGTCGACCAGCCGCGCAACCTGGCCAAGTCGGTGACGGTGGAATAACCTCCCGGCGCGGCCTGCCGGAAAAGAGCTGTCTGGACGGCTGTGCGAACCGACCCGCCCGAGAGATCCAACCAACGGAAACCCCCGCAGTCAAGGAAGTCTGCGGGGGTTTCTCTACACACAATTATCATTAACCTAAAACTGCGTCAGTCGTCGTAGCCGTTCGGCTTGGCCTTCCATGCGGCGGCGAAGACCGCCGTGCCGACAAGCGCCATGCCGACCAGCGTGTAGAGCGCTACGCTCCAGTCGGTGTACTGCACCAGCATACCCATCCCCCAGCCCGAGACGATCGTACTGCCGTAGCCGAACAGGCCGCAGAAACCGCCTGCCGTGGCGGCGGCGCGCTTGGTGGCGATGTTCGCCGCGGCGATGCCGACGAGGGCCTGCGGGCCGTAGATGAAGAATCCGGCCGACATCAGGATGGCGATGGCAACGGCCAGAGGCGTATGTTCATTGAGGGTATAGAGCCCCACGAGGCAGAGCGCGGTCATCAGCATGCAGATCACGCAGGTGCGGGGCGCGCGGCCGCCGAAGAAACGGTCGGTGGCCCAGCCTGCGGCGAGCATACCCGCGATGCCGGCGATTTCGAATGCCGCGACCGTCCATCCGGCGTGGCTGATGTCCATGTGAAGGTGCTCCTTGAGCATCGTGGGTCCCCAGTCCAGCACGGCGAAGCGCACGATGTAGACGAAGAAATTGCCCACGGCAATGATCCAGATCGTCGGGTTCAGGAAGACCTTGCGGCGCAGGAACGCCTTGTGTTCGGCTTTTTCCTCGGCCTTGGTATGCGGTTTGGCGTCGGCCGGGGCCGCCTTGCCGGTCTTCAGTTCGGGCAGCCCTACCGACGAGGGGGTGTCGCGCACGAAAGCCCAGACGACGGCGGCGCCCAGGATGGCGATCGTCGCCGGGAGCAGGAAACACCAGCGCCAGTGCTGCGAGAGGATCGACGAGGCGTCGAACCATGCGCCCCAGTTCAGGCTGACGACATAGCCGCAGAAGATGATGGCCAGGCCGGCACCGATCGAGTGGGAGGTGTTCCAGACCGACATCTTGGTGGCGAGCCGCTCGGGGACGATCCAGTGGGTCATCAGCCGCGTACAAGGCGGGACGCCCATGCCCTGGAACCAGCCGTTGAGTACCCAGAAGATACCCAGCACCAGCACCGACGAACTGAACCCGAAAAGCAGGTTGCAGATGCCGCAGAAGACGAGCCCCGTCACCAGGAAATAGCGTGCGTTGCTGCGGTCGCCCCAGATGCCGTTGAAGAATTTGGAGAGCCCGTAGATCAGCCCGTGGAGCGTGAGGAACAGGCCGAGGTCGGATTTCGAGATGCCCATCTCCTCGTTGAGATAAGGCATGGCGATGCTCAGGTTCTTACGCACGAAATAGAAGAGCGCATAGCCGAAGATGCACATCGCCATGGTGCGGAATTCCCAGTATTTGAAACGCTTGACCTGTTGGTCTGTCATGCCGTCATAGGCCGGATTGAGTTGTTTTGCAGACATTTATTCAGGTTGGTTCGGGTTTTACTTCAGGTTGGTGCGGTGGCTGCGCATCGCAGCTTCCTGCAGGGCGTGGATCGCATCGCGCGACCACGGCAGGCCGATGAATTCCGACGGGTAGTCGGTCTCGATGATGTCGGGTTCGGCGACCAGCTCGCGCAGGTAGGCCACACGGCGGTCGTAGGGGTTTTTCACCTTGTCGGACGAGCCGGTGATCGAGGTCATCGTCATGACGCCCTCGGCGTGCAGCAGGTCGTAGACCGGTTGCAGGTCGGGATTTACGGCCAGGCGGATATAGGCCATGATGTATTTCCAGGGGATGGGCGATGCGTCGTAAGCCCTGAAATGTTCCATCGAGCTGATCTCGACGCAGAACATGACGTTGCGGATGCCGTGCTCCCAGTAGTAGAGCGCCTCTTCGACGGAGCGGACGCTCAGCATGATGTTGTGGTACATCGACCAGTCGCCGCCCGGCTGCAACTGCTTGATATAGTAGTCGAGGCTGGCGCGGCGCACCTCGTCGCTCACGCCTCGGGTGTTGATGTACTTGTTGTCGAAATTGAAGACGACCTTGTCCTTGCCCCATTCCAGCAGGTCTTTCAGGCGCGGGATCTTGTAGGGGGTGACGTTGCGGTCGCGGTCTACGAGGCAGAACTGTTGCAGCTCTTCGTAGGTATAGTCGGCCACGCGCCCCTTGCCGGTGGTCGTGCGGTCGATCGTCAGGTCGTGCATCAGTACCATGACGCTGTCGCGGGTGAAGCTGAAGTCGACCTCGAAGAAGGTCGGCATCATCGACAGCGTCTTTTCGCACGATTCGATGCAGTTTTCGGGATAGCCGGGCATCATGCCCCCGCGGTGTCCGCTGACGATGATGTCACGGCCGGGGTCATAGGTGAAATAGGCTTGCAGTTCTTCGATCGACCCGATCCGCACGGCGTGCGGTATCGGGGCCTGGGCGCACGCGGGCAGCACGGCGGCGCAGCATACGGCCAGGAGCAGGAGAAGGGGGCTCGGTCTTTTCATTGTGCTTCGGGGATTTTGGCGATGATACGTTCCACTTCGTCGTAGGCCTGTGCGGCGAGCGGCAGCAGCGGGTCGGTGTCGGGAAGGGAGGCGATGCGGGCCAGGGCGGCCTTGACACCCTCTTTTTCGACCAGACGGCGCATTTCCACGCTCTGCACGTCCTCGGGGTTGTCGTAATGCAGCGCGGCGCCGACGCCCAGCAGCAGGTCGGGCGTGCCGATACCGTAGCGGCGGGCCGTGAGGATGGGCCTGCCGAAAGCTTGCGCAGCGGCTCGCGTCCCACGCGGGTCACGTCGTCGCAGAGGTAGGGGTTGCGGAAGCGCCCGATGATCTTGTCGATATAGGCGAAGTGGGCGTCGCGGTCGAAGCCGTAGAGCGCCACCAGCCCCCGTCCGCTTTCGCGCATGGCGGCTTTCACGATGGTATGGATATGTTCGTCGGAGATACTCTGGCAGATGGTCATGTAGCCTTTCATTCGTCCCAGGTAAGCCGTGATGGCGTGGCCGGTATTGAGCGTGAAGAGCTTGCGCTCGATATAGGCGATCAGGTTGTCGGCCGGATTCATGCCGGGGATTTCGGGCACGGCGCCCTTGAATGCGGCGCGCTCGACGTTCCATTCGAAGAAGCGTTCGACGACCACGTCGATCGGGTTCTCGCTCTTGACCGGCGGCACGATGCGGTCGACCGAGCAGTCGGGGAAGCCGACGTACTGCTCGCACCAGTCACGCTGGGCCTCGTCGAGGTGCTTGAGGACAGCCTCCCGGAGCTGTGTGGTGGCGCGGACGCCGTTTTCGCAGGCGATGACATTGAGCGGCTCGGTGACGCCTGCATCCCTGCGTGCGGCGATACCCGCCGCGATGGCTCCGGCGATGCGGGGCAGCACGGTCAGCCCCACCGCCGTGGTGACGAGTTCCGCCCCGGCGATCTGGGCGGCAAGTTCCGGGCTCCGGGAGTCCATTGCCGAAATGTCGGTAATGCGCATCTGCTCGCAGACCGTGTCCATGATCTGAACCGTATAGGCCCTGTCCGAGTTGATCCTCGCGACGACCTGTTCGTTCACATCGGCGAATACCACATGGTAACCCGCCTGTTCCAGCACGGCGCCGATAAATCCGCGGCCGATATTCCCGGCTCCGAATTGAATAGCTTTCTTCATTGCATTCGTGGTTTAAATATAGCTTCTGTAACAAAATACCGTATCGGTTGCCGCGGCCCGTCGCAGCGCTGAGCCCCTGCGCCCTATTCCCAGAATATGCGGGTGTAATACCTGCCCTTGCCGAGGATGCAGTTCGTAAATTCGACCTCCTCGCCCTGTGTGATGTCGATGCGCAGCACCTGCCCCGCATAGACGGGCATGGGATAGTCGTAGGAGGCCGGACGGACGGCGAAACGCAGGTCGGACTTGTTGGCGATCTCGAACGTGCGTTTGGTCTTGCTGGCCTGGCGTATCTCGCGGATTTCGAGCGCAGCGTCTATCATCTGGCCGATGTACTCCCCGCGCCCCATCAGGTTGCCGTCGAAGCAGGCCAGGGCCCGCCCGGCGAGGAGCGCTTCGTGGATCGCCCCGGCCGTGCGGGCGGTGGCGAAGACCAGGGTCATCGGACGGCTGCCGCGCACGGGATAGATGCTCCCGCTCATATAATGTATGTCGCTGTTGGCGAACGGCACGAGGCCGTACTGAACCGCGTAGTCGAATGTGCGGGGATAGGATTCGGTCTTGTTGAACACCTCGACGCCGCGGAGTTTGCCCTGGGCGATCAGGCGTTCGTGGACGGGATAGATGTCGCTTTTCCGGTCGGGGTAGCCGGGATGGTTCCACAGCAGGAAGGCGCCCTGGCGGCAGGCCTCCTCGACGGCCTGCATCTCGTCCTCGACGTCGAGTTTGTCGGCATCCCGGATAAAGAGCGTGCAGATGTGCCCCAACGGCTTCTTGCGGGTGATTTCCGCACCGGGGATCACGATCATCCCGATCATGTCGCCGCGTGCCTTGGCCAGTTCGTAGGGTTTATTGAGGCCGCAACGGATGATGTCGGCGTTCTTGTGCACCTCGATGTGGTCGGTCATGGCGATCGCGTCCAGTCCGTCGTTCCACGCTTCGTTGACCCGGCCGACGGGCCACACCTGTCCGTCGGAGATGTCGGAATGGACGTGGAAATCGCATTTGAGCGTGATATAGCCGCCGATGTCGGGTATGCGGAGGTATTGGCGGTAGTTCTGGCGGCTGACGGCCTCATGGACGTGGACATCGTCGTTATGCAGTTGTGCGGCGGCGGTCAGGGCACAGAAAAGGGCAAAAAATGCGAGGGTAAGGTTTTTTCTCATCGGTCGTGTAGTTTGGTCGTGTCATATTAAATACAACCGATCGCGGGAAACCACCTAACCGGATTACAAAAAAATTAAAAAAGGGACCGGACATTGTTTCGTTCGGCGAGAATGTTTATTTTTGTACCGAATCTGATTATCCGATGGAGAAAATCTCGCTAATATCACGGGTTCGCGCGGGCGACCGCAAGGCGTTCGACGAACTGTGCCGGAAATATTACGCCATGCTGGTTTCCTACGCCCGTCTGTTCCTCAGAGACGACTGGGCCGAGGACGTGGTGCAGGACGTGTTCTACAACGTATGGCAGCGGCGGGAGACGCTCGACGATTCGAACTCGCTGTACAAGTACCTGCTGCGTTCGGTCTACAACCGCTCGCTCAACTACCTGGACAAGAACAGGCGCGCCGGCGAATACGGCGCCTACTACCGGGAGCGCATCGCCGCGCTGGGCAGTTCGTACTATGCACCCGACAACAGCCCCGTCGTGCAGAAACTCTACAACGACGACCTGCGCGCCAGCCTCGATGCGGCCATCGAGTCGCTGCCGCCCAAATGCCGCGAAGTGTTCCGTCTGAGCTACATCGAAGACCTTTCGAACCGCGAGATCGGAGAGCAGCTGGGCATTTCGCCGCGCACGGTGGAAAACCACATGTATGCGGCGCTCAAGCAACTGCGCCGGAAACTCTCCAAGGAACAACTGTTGCTGCTGCTTTCGCTGCTCTTCATGCGGGGCGTATAGGCCGGAGCGGCACAGACCCCAAGGCGTCGGGATACATAGTATCCCGGCGCTTTTTCGTTTGATCCTGCTCCCGATTTTTTCAATTTCCGGTAAGTGGTTTGAGCGGGTCGGCTGTATGTATCTATGAACACCGCCTAAACTACTCGACCGATGGAAGCGACATTTCCGAAGGCGCCTTCAGCCGCCGACCACACCCTCATTTGCAGAGGTGCCATAAATTTGATATATAAGTATATCGTATGATTTACCTGCACGATGGCTTTAAGTGTGTTTTTCCGCCGTCAGAGCCGGTGCGCGACAGCCGTACGAAAGGTTTGCCCGCGCCGGGCAAACCCTGCAACCCGTATTTCCACCAACCAAATATTTCTTAACCAACAAAACAAAACCATGCGAAAAATTTTTCTTTTCACAGCAGCAATGCTGGCGATCGCAGGCTGTTCGGAGGACAACACGCATCCGAAGGTATCCCCCGTGGACGAACCTTCGGCGGATGCCGTGACGATCCTCGCGACGATCGATGCGATCCCGTCCGCTACCGGGGACGGCGAGGCGTATGCTCCCCTATGGCAGGAAGGCGACCAGATCGTCGTCGGCTACAAGGGGATCTCTTATGTGTACGAAACCTACGATGCCGGCAACGGTGTCGAGTTCCATCCGATGGCCCTCTCGCTGCCCGCGGACGCTCGCGGCGAAGTGACGGCCTATTTCAAGGCCGTCGACGGCGTATTTGCGGTCGGTGCCGACCAGACGGGCGCTACCCTGCCGATGTATGCCTATGCGGCCGACGCCGCACCCGCCCAGGGCAGCCTCGGCCTGCACTTCAAGCCGCTGGCTTCGGTGCTGTCGCTCACGATCGGCGAGGAGGCTTCGAAGACCATTTCGAAAATCACGCTCGAACCGGTCGACCCCGACGGTGTGGAGGGGCACCTGGCCGTATCGGAGGCCGTGGTCGATCCCCGGACGGGTGCGGTGACTGTCGGCGAGGATGCCGCGGTGTCGGACATCCTCACGATGGAGATCGGCGAAATGTCGCTGGTGCAGGCCCAGACGGTGAATTTCCTGATCGTCAGCGGTACGAAGGTGGACGGCGGGCTGAAGGCGACGATCTCCTGTACGGACGGGAGCGTCTTCGTCAAAAACCTGTTCGAAACGCAGGAAGTGGCCTTTGCGGGGAACTGCGTCGGAGCCGCGACCGAGCTTTTCTTCCGGCTGAGGATCGCCACCTATGAAGACATGGTGAACTTCGCGCAGGAGTGCGCCGACGACAACGGCGGTGCCATCGTCGACCTCCAGGCCGACATCGACATGCGGAATGTCCCGTGGACGCCGGTCGAGAATTTCACGGGGACGTTCAACGGCAACGGCCACCGTATCTACAATATCAACGTATCGGCCGACGGGCGTTATGCCGGGTTCTTCGCCTATGCCAAGGGGGCGATCTCGGATGTGGTTTTCGGGTCGAAGGACGGCACCTCCTATGACGGGACGAGCCGCATCGAGCTCAAATACAGCGCCGACACCGATACGTGGTGTTATGCGGGCATCGTCGCACAATCGAACAATACGCTCACCGGCGTGACCAGCTTCGTACCCGTGACCGTCACGGCGGATTCCCGATGCAAGTCGCGCACGGGCGGCATCGTCGGCAGCCTGTATAACGGGAAGATGAGCGGCTGCAGGAACTACGGCGCGGTGAGCAACGTGGCGACGGCGGGCGTGGCGAGCTATGTGGCCGGTATCGCGGGCATCGTCGACGGCTCGGGCGACGCGGCCGGGGCGATCACGCTGGACGGATGCCACAACCACGGCCCGGTGATGACTTCGCTCGGGCTGGGCAACGCCGTGGCGGGAATTACGGCCTCGGTGATGAAGACCGCGGTCAATACGACCATCAGCAACTGCACCAATGCGGGCGAGATCCGGTTCGACAACGCGGGCACGTCGGCAGCCCACCGCATCGGCGGCATCGTCGCCTATATCGTGGACAGCTGCCCGACGCTGGTGATCGACAACTGCACCAACAAAGGCACCGTCGTCTCGAACATGAACGGCAACTGCTTCATCGGCGGGATCGCGGGCGTGAACTATGCGGCGGCGATCCGGGATTGCACGAACGAAGCCGAGGTGAAATTCGTGCAGGCCAATGCCGCAGGCGCGGGTTACCTCTGCATCGGCGGCATCGCGGGGCAGACGTACAGCGGGGCGAAGGTCACGGGCTGTGCCAACAGGGCGGCCGTCAGCTCCGACAAGCTGCAGGTGACCCGCATCGGCGGTATCGTCGGTACGCACAACGCCAGCACGATAGACGACTGCTCGAACAGCGGCGACATCACCCTGGCCTATACGGCGACGGCCAACAACTGGGAGGCCGCAGGCGGCATCGTGGGTTTCTACGACGGCACGGACGGCACGGCGGTGACCAACGGCTGCACGAACAGCGGCAAGGTCTGGGCGACGGTAAATTCCAGCAACGCCAATATCGGCGCCGGAGGCATCGCGGGCATCATCAAGTCGGGCAATGCGACCAACAACACCAACGACGGTGCGGTCTGGATGCACAATGCCCAGGCGGGCAAGAGCTCCTATGCGGGCGGCATCGTCGGCTACGACTACAATACCAAGGACAAGTCGGCCGTCACGGGCAATGTCAACAACGGTGCGGTACAGGCCACCGTCGAGGGCACTTCGGCGCTGCTGGCGGCCGGGGGCATCATCGGGCGCAACGACGTGGGCGCCGTGTCCGGATGCAGGAATTTCGGCGCGGTGGCATGTGCGCTGCATGCGGGGGCGCTCGTGGGCTGGAACAAGAAAAGCGTGGAGGACAGCGCCGCAGGCGGTTCGGTGAACGGCACGGCACTCACCGGGACGAACTATGCGGAACTGGCGGTTGGCTTCCAGGACGGGGGCTCGTCGTCGGGCATCACCTTCGGGGAGAAATAGCCCGGCAAATCATTAATTACTTAACTGAAAGAAACCTATTATGAAAAGAGTCCTTACGACACTTTTGAAAAGTGTATGTATAATTGCTCTGGTGTTGTGCGGGATGGACGCGCAGGCGCAGGGCAACCTCGTAACGGGTGCGGTCAGGGATGCGAAGGGCGAACCGGTGATCGGCGCCACCGTCATCGTGAAGGGAACCGCAACCGGCGCGACATCCGGGGCCGACGGCCGCTATTCGATCCAGGCGGGCCCCGATGCGACGCTCGAATTCAGCTTCATAGGCTACAAGAAACAGGAGGTGCCCGTAGGCACCCGCTCGGCGATCGACGTTGTGCTCGAAGAGGATGCGCTGATGGTGGACGACGTGGTGGTGATCGGCTACGGCACGCAGTCGCGCCGCACGATCACGGCCGCAGTTTCGAAGGTGGACGGCGAGAAACTCGCCGGCGCACCGGTCAACTCCATCGGCGATGCCCTGAAGGGACGTGTCGGCGGCGTGCGCGTATCGTCGGCCGACAACCAGCCGGGTTCCGACCCCGTGTTCCTGATTCGCGGCGGTTCGTCGATCAACCAGTCGAACGCCCCGATCATTATCATCGATGGCGTGAACCGTGAAATGACCGGCCTGAACCCCAATGACATCGAGTCGATCGAGGTGCTGAAGGACGCCGCTTCGGCGGGTATCTACGGTGCCCGCGCCTCGAACGGCGTAATCCTCATCACGACCAAGAAGGGCAGTATGGCACGGGGCCCGCAGGTGACATTCGAGGCGCAGGCCGCATGGACTTCGCCCGCCGTGAGGTTCGACCTGATGGACGGCGGCGACTACCTGCGCACGATGCGCACGATGCTGAACGAATACCCTTCGACCTACGCCTACGGCTCGGGCATCCTGACGGGCGCCAACTCCGCCGGTATCGGCAACGGCGACAATTCGGTGTGGACGCCCAAATTCGTGGATACGCCGGCCGATGTCCCCGCAGGCTGGAAGGTGATGGTCGACCCCATCGACCACTCGAAACTGATCGCCTACCAGGACAACGACCAGCAGAAGCAATGGTTCGACGACTCGTACTGGATGAACTACTACGTCGGCGTGAACGGCGGCAACGACAAGGTGCAGTATGCCGCGTCGGCCGGCTACACGAAGGACGGCGGCATCGGCATCAACACCGATTTCTCGCGTTTCACCTTCCACGGCAACACCTCGTTCAAGATACTCAGGAACCTGAAGGCGACGACCGTGTTCGACTACTCGGAAACGAAGGGCAACACGCTCCCCTCGTCGGGTATCGCCACCTACTGGACGACCGTGGGCCGCGGCATGTTCATGCCCGCCACGCACCGCGACTACCTGGATGACGGCACGCCCGCCCAGGGAACCAACAACACGACCATCTCGGCCGCATGGTTCGACCGTTACTATACGAGCAACTACACGGCACGCCGCATGACGGCCAATTTCAACCTCGAATGGGAAATCGTCGACGGGCTGCGCGCCGTGATGCAGGTTGCCAACCACAACTATTACAGGATCGACAACCAGCGCCTGGCGGGCAACGCTATCTCCAACCAGCGCCGCACCTACGAGAAGTGGGGGCAGACCAACCGCTTCAGCACGCAGGGCTACCTGAACTACCGCAAGACCTTCGCGCAGGATCATACGATCGAGGGCACGGTCGGGTTCGACTACATGAAAAACACGGTCAACGGCCTTTCGCTGACGGTTACGGGCGCCGATTCGGACAAGGTGCCGACGCTGGCCGCAGGGACGGACGCCACGGGCTGGGCGGACACCAACACCAACGAGGCGCTCTCCTCCTATTTCGGGCGCCTGAACTACGACTACAAGAAGAAGTACCTCTTCATGTTCACGTTCCGCGCCGACGGCTCGTCGAAATTCGCCGAAGGAAACCGCTGGGGATATTTCCCTGCGGCGTCGGCCGGCTGGGTGGTCTCGGAGGAGAAATTCTGGAACGTGCGCAATTTCAACAGCTTCAAGATACGCGCCTCGTACGGCCTGACGGGTAACAACTACATCGGCCTTTACGATGCCTACGGAGGGTTCGGCGCAACGTCGATCTACAACGGTGCGAGCGCCATCCTGCCCACGGCGCTGCCCAACATGAGGCTCAAATGGGAGACCACCCACCAGCTGGACATCGGCGTCGACATGGGATTCTTCAACGACCGCATCCGCCTGATGGCCGACTATTACAACAAGAAGACCACCGACCTGCTCTTCAGCGTCACGCTGCCCGATACGTCGGGTTACGGCTCGGCCCGGCAGAACGTCGGTTCGGTACGCTTCTACGGCGCCGAGGTGGAACTCTCGACGGTGAACATCCAGAGCAAGAACTTCACCTGGACGACCGACTTCACCTACTCGTTCAACATGAACAAGGTGTTGTCGCTCCCCGACGAGTACAGGTACAAGGACGTCGACGGCAAGGATGCATGGCGTATCGGCGGGTACACGATGTCGGAGACGGGATTCCGTTTCGGCGGCACGGCCGTCGGCGAACGCATGGGGCGCATCTACGGCTACAAGACCTCCCATATCATCGAATCCGAGGCGCAGGCCGACGCGGCGCTGTACGACGTCAATTCGCACGGCATCCGCCGTTCGGACGGCCGTTCGATCGCCGGCCGCAAGGACATCGGCGACTACGAATGGCTCAACCGCGCCGGGTCGGCGCGTACGGCGGACGGCAGCGAGCAGATCAACGACGAGGACATGTTCCTGCTGGGGTACGTGACGCCCCACTCCACCGGCGGTATGAACAATACCTTCAAGTACAGGAATCTCTCGCTGTCGGTCTACGTCGACTATGCGCTGGGGCACTCGGTCTACAACTACATGTATACGCGCGGCCTGCAAACCTCGATGGGCAACTGCAACTGGAACCTCATCTACGATGCGAACGACTGCTGGCAGAAGCCGGGCGACAACACCAAGTTGGCGCGCCTGTCGGCCAACGACGCCGACGGTGGCAACAAGAACTATTCGCGCATCTCGGACATCAGCGTGCAAAAGGGCGATTACCTCTGCCTGCGCGACGTGACGCTGTCGTACAGCTTCCCCAAGCGGTGGATCGGCAAGCTCGGGCTGGGCAACCTGACGGTCTCGGTATCAGGCAACACGCTGGTGTACTGGACGAAGGTCAAGGGCGTGTCGCCCGAGTCGGCGGTTGCCGCCTCGGGATCGAGCACGGGCATGTACAGCGTGGTGAATACCAGCTCGGCCGATTATAGCATTTACCCGCCCACGCGCAAGGTGATGTTCAGCCTGAAGGCCACGTTCTGAACGGGATGATTCTCAACAACTAAATCGAATATACGAATATGAAATTCCATAAGCTATATATTGCAGCGATAGGCGCCGCCTCGATGGCGATGGCGGGGTGCGAGCTCGATATCGTCAACTCCGACCAGCTCAACACGACGAACATGTGGGTGGACGAAAGCGACGTCACGGGCGCGACGACGGGTATCTATTTCGAATTGCGCAACGCCTTCCGGCAGAATTACACGAACCAGTTCTTCTGGGGCGAACTGCGCGTCGGGCCCGCCATGTGGGACCGCGGTACGAACCGTTCGCTGATGGACTCGGACATGCTGGAGGTATTGCACAGCCTGCTCAACGGGGGCACGTCGTCGGTAAGCTGGACGAACCTCTACACCTGTATCAACCAGTGCAACTCGGTGATAAAGTACGCGCCGTCGGTCGAAATGTCTGACGAGACGCGCAGCTACTGCCTCGGGAACGCCTATTTCGTCCGGGCATACGTCTACTACTGGATCGCCCGCGTATGGGGCGACGCGCCCGTCATCCTGACGCCCACCGAGAGCACCGGGCGGGAGATTTACCCTTCGCGTTCGCCCCGGGCCGAGGTATACGCCCAGGTGGCGCAGGACATCGAAAGCGCGCTCACGCACATCACATCCAACGCCAAGGGCTGCTATTATGCCACGGTGGACAACATCAACATGCTGAAGGCCGACTTCGCGCTGTGGATGTACGCCGCACAGAAAGGCGGCGATTCCTACCTGACGATGGCCGGGGAGGCGCTCGACGCCGTTACGCGCACGCCGCTGCTCGGCAAGTTCGCCGACGTGTTCGACGTGAAGAACAAGGCCAACAAGGAGATCGCCTTCGCGCTGCATGTCGATGCGACGAACGAGGTGCATTCGGCCAGCTACATCCAGCGTTTCATCTGGGGCTCGACGCAGGTCAAGGCCTCGTACCGCAACGTCGAGGGCGGCGTGCCGGTATCGAGCAACCAGTGGTTCTGCTATGCGGACGAATTCATCGGAGAGCTGAAGCGGAACAAGGAGCAGAACAACGACCAGCGCAGCGACGTGACCTATATGGAGCGCACGGGCGTGAGCGACATGTACGAAAAGGTCGGATGGCCCAACAAGTTCACGGGCGACTGGTCTTCGGGGACGCTGCTCTACGACGATGACCTGATCCTCTACCGGTATGCGCAGTACTATATGTTCCGTGCCGAGCTGTACTATTACAGGAAACAGTACAAGGAGGCGCTCGGGGAGCTGAACGTGGTCGCGCAGCGCGCCTACGGAAAGGCCGACTTCTACACCTCGGCCACGCAGCAGGACGTGCTCGAAGCGCTGGCTGCGGAGAACCGCTGGGAATTCGCCGAGGAGGGCAACCTGTGGTTCACCTACATCCGCCTGGGTTACATCGACACCTACTGCCCGCTCAAATACTGGCCCAATACGGGTGTCGAGGGCGGCGTGGGCGGTTCGACGAACCCCAACATCTACCTCTTCCCGATCTCGACCTCGGCGATCAACAAGAACAGCAACCTCAGGCAGACCGAAGGCTGGTCTTAATCCATTTACCCAACAGAAAACTATTCAGCTATGAGAAAATTCATATCCGGCCTGCTCGCCATCGCCGCGGCGGCATTCACAGGCTGTTACGAGTCGGGCACCGATGCGGACAACACGAGCCGGGAGGCGCGCATCTCGATTTCGCCCGCCGCGATCGGGTTCGATGCCGACGGGCGGACGACGGACGGACTGGCGTTCGGCACCTACATCGTGACGGTGAACCCCTACGGTAAAATGTATAGCGACTGGCATGCCGAACTGGTCGGCACCGACTGGGCCACGCTCGACTACCATACGGCCTCGCCCGACGGCGCGGTCGAAAAGGCGCTGCGGATCACCTGCTCCGCGAACACGGACTATAAGCGCACGGGAACGCTGCGCGTAACGCTCTCCAAGACGGGCGAAAGCGTTGATTTCCCGATCACGCAGGTCGGGCTCAAACCCGATGCCACGCTCACCCTCTCGACGGAATCGGACATCGAAATGATGGCCCTGGAGCCTGCCGAGGTGACTGTGACCTTCGAGACCAACATGCCCGCCTCGACCGTTACGGCCGAGCTGGAAGAGGGCGTGGAGTGGCTCACCTGCACGCTCGACAGGGAGGCCGGGACGGTCGTCCTCGCGGCTTCGGACAACACCTCGCCCACCGACATGCGGGAGGCGACGGTGACCGTGAGCGCCGGGACGGAGGATACGAGCCTCGCCACAAGGCAGATCAAGGTGCGGCAGCTGGCCAACGAAACCTACCTGTTTATTTACGGGTCGGGCATACCCCACTTTGCGGCTTTCGGCGATGCCGCACAGATGAACAAGAACGACCTGGTGTTCGGCCTCGACCACTATTTCCGCAGCGGCAAGGTGATCCTCTCGACTTCGCGTACGCCGGACGCCTATCCGCGCTATGCGCTGACGGCCGACGGCAAACTCGCCGTACTGGCCGACGCGGCTGCCGAGGCCGCGGCGCCCGAGCTCACGTTCGGCATTGCGGGGATGAACGCCCTGCGCGTGACGATCGCGCTCGACAACGACAACAACGTGGTGGCAGCCGACTCGAAGGCCGAGTTCACGCGCATCTCGACCGTGAACAGCATGCCCGAATCGGAACTGGCCGGCTACCCCACCAAGGAATACGTCACGCGTGACGGAAAGACCAAGACGTGGATGACGACCGGCCTGCACTGGAACGGCGGCGCGGCGATGGGCACCTACAAGCTGGGCAGCGGTCTGGTCGGGGGCTCGAAGACGGGCGGTTACGACGAAGCGGAGTATTCGATGCGCAACCCGGCCTATGACACCGAGGAGAACGGCGGAACGCTCAAGGAGCTGATGATGCCCGACGGCGTGACGACGCGCGCTTCGGTCTACGGACGCCTTTACAGTTCGTACGAAACGCTGACGGGCGACCCGGCCGGCGCGCTGAGCGCGGCCCTGCTGATGCCTTTCCCGCTGGGAGGCGCCGGGACGGTGGTCGTGGATGCCGTGGGCAACAGCATCACGCTGGAACCGATCCTCAAGGCCGACCTGAAAGACTACGCGGCCTCCGACGGCGGCAATACGCAGGCCGAGGCCGACCACCCGTCGCTCTCGATGCAGGTGCAGGGCATCTGTCCCTATGGCTGGCATATCGCCAACATGTCCGACTGGAAAGACCTGATCTACGCGGTGGCGGAGTCGTCGAAGAGCTATTCGGACTACCCCGTGGCGGCTGCGACGGCATCGTACGGCGCTATGACCTCGGGCAATGCGGCCAATGTGGCGGCGCACCTGCGCTGCAAGGAGTGGCAGGACGCCGAGTTCAACCCCGCGACCGCCATTTCGAACGGTGCCGAGGCCTTCGCTTTCAACCTCTACCCGCAGGGGTGGCGCCTCTACAAGAGCGGCTATGACTACTGTGCCAACTCGGGCAACGTGCGCTTCTACTGCCTGATTCCGATGATGGGACAGACGACGGCCTCGAAGATGGCCCTGTGGCGCGCCTACTGTACGACCTCGGCCGATATGGTATTCGACGACGGGTTCGACGTGGGCAACGGTTCGGGAGCCGCGGTGCGCTGTGTGAAAAATTACGAGAATTTCTGAATCCGGAGCGGGCCGGACGGGAGAACGCCCCAGTCCGGCCCGGGCTCCGGCCATGGAACGACAACGAATAAAAAAAGAAAAACCTATGAAATACGATAAAATGCTTATGCTCCTCACCCTTGTCGCAGCCGGCCTGGCGGCAGGATGCAGCGACGACGAAGATCCGCTGAAGGACTGGACGGGGCCGTCGAAGCCCGGCACCGAGATCAAAACCCCGGCCGAGGTCGGCAACCGTGTCGTCGCGCACCGCGGCGGTTCGACGGAGGCCGGGACACGGCAGTTCCCCGACAATTCGGTGGCGGCGCTCAACTATGCCATCGGGCTGGGCTGCTACGCGTCGGAGTGCGACATCTACCTTACGAAGGACGACGATGTCGTGGTGGCGCACGCATCGGCGGGGTGTTACATCAACAACCTCAAGCCGTGGGAGCATACGCTCGCCGAACTGCGTGCCGCCGGGACGCTGGCCAACGGGGAACAGCTGCCCTCGCTGGCCGACTTCATCGACGTGGTGCTCGAGGCGGGAACCACGCGCCTGTGGCTCGACGTGAAGAACATTACCATCGACGGCAAATCGACCGAAGAGGGGCGCGAGGCTTCGGCCAGGGCGTGTGAGAGGGCGTGCGAGATCATCGAAGAGATGGGCGCGCAGAATTTCTGCGAGTTCATCGTCACGGGCAATGCGACGAAAATCAGTTCGAGCAGCCCCGTCACCATCTGGCAGCGTTCGCTCGCCGCGGCGGGCGCCGTGGGCAGCAATGCCGGGTGGATGAGCTTCCGCAACCCGGCCGATTACATCTCCTACGGCTATCCGTGGGCGAACCTCTCGACCGAAAACCTCTATTTCGAGGGCAAGACCGTGAACAAGAACGGTTATTCGGTGCAGAAATTCCTCGATGCGGGGCTGAAGCTCAGCGTATACAATGCCGACCTGGATGTCGACATGGATTACTACCTGACCTACAAGGACAAGCTCTACGCCATCTGCACGAACTACCCCCGCAAGCTGCTGGGCAAATGGAACTGACCGAACCGTTCCGTATCCTGCCCGGCACCTGTGCCGGAGATACGGCCGGGATGATATCCGGGCTTTGAAGCCCGGATATTTTTATTACCTTTAGCCCTGCGCAGCTTCGTCCTCGACCCGTATTTCCCGGGATTCCAGAAAAAATGCACTTTTTCGAAAAAAAAAGTGAAAACAGACTAGGTATTTTTGTGCCTATGGCTGTATAGTATAGGTAACACCCTAAAAGTATACATATTGGAACGCCATACAGATACCCCTACCATAACCGACATGGAGGGACTGCTATACAGATACCTCGTCCGCCGGACGAGCGGGGCCGAAGACCGGGAGGTATATGCCTGGCTCGAAGCCTCGGAGAAGAACCGCAGCCTGTTTTTCGAAGTCGCGGCCGTATGGAGCGCACACAGGACGCTCATCTCCCCCGCCACCGGCGAGCGCTGCGATGCCATGCTACGGCGGCTCAACGCGCGTATCGACGCCGACGACGCCATGCAGCGCCCCGCGCGGTTCGCATGGCGGCGTTGGATGTCCGCAGCGGCTGCGGCAGCCGTGGTCGTGATCGCGGTCGCGGCAGCCTGGCTGGCAGGGCTGCGCTTGCCGGAAGCCGGGCGGTTCCAGTCCTATGCCAACCATACCGGCGACGTGGCCGTCCTGCATCTGGAGGACGGGACGCAGGTGTGGCTGCAAGACGGCACCGAGTTGCGCTATGCCGTAGGCAAGGGGGACGGGGAGCGGATCGTGCGGCTCGACGGCGAGGCCTATTTCGACGTGTCGCACGATGCGCGGCATCCCTTCGTCGTGGAGACCCGCGAGCTGGCGATCCGGGTGCTGGGCACGGCCTTCAATGTCCGGGCGCTCGCCGGCAACCCGTTCACGGAGGTGGTGCTCGAACGCGGCGCCGTACGCCTCGAAACCCCCGGCGGCGACAACCTCGTGCGGCTGCATCCCAACCAGCGCGCCGTGTACGACGCCCGGATGGGCGACATGGAGGTGGCCGAAATCAACGCGCCGCTCTATGTGACCAGGCGTTACAACCTGGTCACGATGAAGGGCGCCACGATCACGGAGATCATCGCCGGCATCGAAAAGAGCTACGGCGTACGCATACGCATCATGTCGCCCGACGACGGCAAACGCTATGACATCAACTACTTGCGGAGCAATTCGCTCGAGGAGGTCGTCGACATCGTCGAGTTCATGACCGGAACGCATTGCGAGGTGATCCGCAACGAATGATACGGGGCCTGCGGCCGACCACCGCAGGCCTTTTGCACCGCACAACCCGGAACACGCTTCACGAACCTTAAAATATGAAGAAAAATTCCATCCCCAAGCTGGAATTGGTATTTCTTCTCCTGTTGACCGGCATGTGTCCGCAGGCCCATGCTACGGATGACGGCAGAAATGCCTCGCCACAAAAGACCTACGCTGTGGATCTCACGCTCGGATCCGCAACGGTGCTGACCTTCACGGAGGCCGTCACCTCACAGACGGGCGTACTGTTCTCCTACGAATCGGCACTGTCGCAGATGCCGCTCGGCGACGTGTCGGTGCATGAAACCGCGGCGCCGCTGGAACATATCCTGGAAAAGGTATTCAAGGGACGGGGATTCCGTTACAAGGTCGTCGACCGCATCGTGGTGCTGACCTACGACACGGATTCCGCGCGTTCGCAGCTGGTACTCGTGACGGGGCGCGTCAAGGACGGCTCGGGGATGCCGCTGGTCGGCGCCTCGGTCGTCGTGAAGGATACGATGCGGGGCGTTTCGGCCGGGGCGGAGGGCAATTACCGGATCTTCGCCGATCCGGAAGCCACCCTCGTTTTCTCGTACATAGGCTATGCCGACCGGGAGGAACGCATCGGGACGAGGTCGGCCATCGACGTCGTACTGGAGGAATACGAAGCCGTGCTCGAGGACGTGGTGGTGGTCGGATACGGCACGCAGTCGCGCAGGACGGTGACTGCGGCCATCAGCAAATTCGACGGGCATCTCCTGGAGGGTATCCCCGTCAATTCGGTCGGCGACGCCCTGAAGGGACGCATCCCCGGCGTGAGGGTCGCCACGACCGATGCGACACCGGGCGCAGACCCCAAATTCCTGATCCGCGGCGGATCGTCGATCAACCAGTCGAACGACCCGATCGTGCTGGTCGACGGCGTAGTCCGCGAAATGGCCGGGCTGAATCCCAACGACATCGAATCCGTTTCGTTCCTCAAGGACGCCGCGGCGGCGGGCATCTACGGTTCCCGCGCGTCGAACGGCGTGATCCTCATCACCACGAAGAAAGGTTCGAAACACCTCGGCCCCCGGATCGTATTCGAGGGGCAGTGGGCCTGGGCGTCGCCCGCCACGAAGTTCGACCTGATGAACGCCCGCGATTACATCCTCACGGTGCGTCCGGCGCTCATGGAGGGGTATTGCGGCGGCATGGATCCGGCATCGGTGCTGGGCGGCGAACAGTCGGCAGGCACGGGCAATACGGCCAAATCGCTCTGGACGACCCGTTACCTCCGGCCGGACGAACCGGTTCCCGCCGGCTACCAATGGGTCGAAGACCCGGTGAACCCCGGGCGCATCATCGTCTTCGAGGACAACGACCAGCAGAGCCAATGGTTCGGCGACGCATGTTGGCAGAATTACTACGTCGGCATCGACGGGGGCGGCGACAACATCCAATACGCCGCCTCGGCGGGTTATACGGACGACAGCGGGATCGGGATCACGACGGGCTATTCGCGCTTCACGTTCCACGGCAACACGACTTTCCAGGTGACGCGGCGGCTCAGGGCCTCGACGACATTCGACTATTCGCAGATCGAGCAGCAGACCTTCGAGAGCGCGCCGCTCAGCCTGCGCAACTCGGTCATACGCGGGCTCTCCGTCCCTAACACCCACCGCGACTGGTACGGCGAGGAGGCGGGCGAGGAGCTGGCGGGCACGCCTGCGCTGGGCACCAACAACACGACGATACCGGCCGCCTACTACGCCTATTACTACCACAATGCCGGGTCGACGATCAAGCGTTCGACGGCCACGATCAACCTCGACTGGGAGGTGTTCGACGGGCTGCGCCTGGTCGGGCAGTTCACCAACTACAACCGCCATACGCGCAGCTATTTCTATGTCGAGGACAACCCCACGACGGGCTCGAACATACGGCCCATGAAGGAGGGCTTTTCGGAGACCAACCGCATGGATTTCCAGGCCTATGCCGACTACAAGGGTACGTTCGGCAACGGGCACCGCCTGGGTGCCGTGGCGGGCTACGAATACATGCTCGACAAACTCAACAGCTTCGACGTGCGGGTGCAGGGCGCCGTGTCGGACAAGCTGCCCGTGCTCGACGCCGGGACTTCGAACATCGCCAACTATCCGAAGAGTACCCGCACGCGGGAGTGCCTGATCTCTTATTTCGGGCGTGTGAACTACGACTACGGCGGGCGTTACCTCCTCGCCGCGACGATGCGCATCGACGGTTCGTCGAAATTCGCCGCAGGCCACCGCTGGGGCTATTTCCCGGCGGCATCGGCCGGATGGGTGGTCAGCAAGGAGGGATTCTGGCCCCAAAACAGTGCGGTCAGCATGCTCAAGGCGCGCGTGAGCTACGGGCTGACGGGCAACAACGGGATCGGGCTGTACGACACCTACGGCAGCTACAATTCGCTCTACACCTACAACGGCAACGCGACCACCACGACCAATACGATGCCCAACAACGGCCTGATCTGGGAGAAGACCCTCCAGTTCAACGCCGGCATCGACCTCGGGCTGCTGGACAACCGCATCACGCTGGCGCTCGACTATTACAACAAGGAGACGCGCGACCTGCTGTTCGACGTCAGCCTCCCCAATACGACGGGCTACAACTCGGTTTCGACCAACCTGGGGCGCGTCAGGTTCTACGGCACGGAGCTGTCTCTGTCGTCGGTCAACATCGACCGCAAGGGTTTTTCGTGGAGGACGGATTTTACGTACAGCTACAACATGAACCGCGTGCTCGAACTGCCCGACAACGGCAATCCCCGCAACCGCATCAACGGCATCTCGGTCGGTGATGGGAGCCAGTTCGGGGGCATCGCCGAGGGCGAGCGCATGGGGCGTATCTTCGGCTATGTCGCAGAGCGCATCATCGAGACGCAGGAGGAGGCCGACGCGGCCCGGTACGACACGCAGTCGCGCGGCTACCGGCGCAGCGACCGGCGGCAGATAGCCGGGCGCAAGGACATCGGCGACTACGAGTGGAAAGACCGTCCGGGATCGACGCGCATGGACGGCCGGCAGATCATCAACGCCGAAGACCAGTTCCTGCTGGGGTATGCCCTGCCCCACTCGACAGGCGGCATCGGCAATACGTTCCGCTACCGGAACTGGACGCTGAACGTCTACATGGACTATGCCCTGGGACATTCGGTGCGCAACGACATGCAGATGCGCTATTTCCAGTCGACGATGGGCAACTGCAACTACAACCTGGTGAACGAGGTGAAAAAATGCTGGTCGCAGCCGGGCGACGACACGCGCTACGCCCGTTTCACGGCCAACGATACGGACTGGGGCAACCGCAACTACGGGCGCACGTCCGACATATTCGTCGAGAAGGCCGACTACCTCTGCCTGCGCGATGTTTCGCTCTCGTGGTCGCTCCCGAAGGCGTGGCTGCGCAAACTGCACATAAGCGACGTGACGCTCACCGTCTCGGGCAACACGCTCTGCTACTGGACGGCCGTGCACGGGGTCTCGCCCGAGGCCGCGACCACCGGCGGCCTCTACACCGCGTCGTCGACCTACGACACCGGGTTCAGTCCCTACCCGCCGACGCGCAAAGTGCTCTTCACGGCCAAACTCACGTTCTGACACCCTACTGCCATGAAAACGAAATTCGGAAAGACTATAGCCGGAGTCGCGCTGCTGTTCTGCGCATACGGGGCGGGCGGCTGCCACGGCGACCTGGACATCATGCAGGACAACAAGCTCTCGGCCAGCAACATGTGGAAAGAGGAGAGCGACGCCACGTCGGCCACCTACGGGCTGTACGTCTACCTGCGCAGCGCGCTCAAGAGCATGAACGACGTCTACCTCTGCTGGGGCGAGCTGCGCAACGGGCTGTGGGGCCCGGGGACGCACAACACGCTCAACGGCGTCGACCAGTCTCAGGTGCGCACCAGCACCATGAGCTCGGTCAACGAGTATGCCGACTGGACGGCGCTCTACACGACGGTCAACCAGGCAAACCTGGTCATCAGGCATGTCCCGGCGATGGGGCTGAAGGAGAAACCGCGGGCCTTCTGCCTGGGGAACGCCCACTTCATCCGCGCGTACTGCTTCTTCCAGATCGCACGCATCTGGGGCGATGCCCCGCTGCCGCTCTGGGGCTACGAATCGACCGACACGGAGCTGTTCCTCGGACGCACCCCCGTCTCGGAAGTGCTGATGCGCGTGGAACGCGACATTGCCGACGCGGAAAGGTACGTCGCCGATACGTCGGACAAGACCGTGGCCACGCCGGCCGCCGTGGCGATGCTGAAGGCCGACTATGCCCTGTGGATGTACCGTATGCAGGCCGGGGGCGAGGCTTACCTGGCGATGGCCCAAGAGGCGCTCGGGGAACTCGGCCTGTCGGACGCCCTGCTCGAGCCCGCGTATGCCGATATTTTCAGTTCGTCGAACAAATGCGGCCGCGAGGTCATTTTCGCCGTGCACCAGGATGTGTCGGAAGCCCTGAACGGCCCGGCCTACTACCTCGGCTGGAACGAGAGTTACGTCGAAGCGGCCTACCGCAACAACCCCGTCCCCACCACCGGGGGCAACCAGTGGTGGTGGTATACCGACACCTACCGGGCCCTGCTGCAGGCCGATCCCGCCGATACGCGTGCAGCGCTGACCTGCCGCACGGCCGATTACGGCACGGGCGGCCGCAGGATCGGCTGGACGGAGAAACTGATGGGGCGCGTGGACAACGGCACACGCATTTTCGACTCGGATTTCATCCTTTACCGCTACGGCGAAGCCTTCCTGATGGCGGCCGAAGCCCGGTATTACGGGAAGGACTACGCGGGTGCGCTCGAAGCCCTGGCACCGCTGGCCGCCAGGGCCTACGGGCGGAAGGATTACTACACCGACACGTCGCCCGAAGCCGTCCTGCAGGCGATTGTCGACGAATACCTCAGGGAGATGGTCGGCGAAGGCCGCACCTGGTGGATGCTCCTGCGCACGGACAAGATATGGGAGTACAGCGCCGACATCGCGGCGCAGCGCGACAAGAACCCCAACATACTGCTATGGCCCATCACGCAGGCGGCCATGAGCCGAAATTACAACCTCACGCAGACCGAAGGCTGGTATTGACCGCCCGGGACGGAACGCCGCCGTATAGGGGCGGCGACGGCGGTCCCGCAAGGCGGGAGGAGGAACCTGCGCCCGGGAGGCGACGTGCCTGCAACCGCGCCTGTGAACCGGCAAGAAAAATGCCGCGCCCCGAAAAGGGCGCGGCATCGCTTTTAGGAGCGGGAGGGTCAGAAGCCGATGAAGTCGGTCTGGAGTTTCGAGGTGCGGTAGGTGTTGCCCATGCCGTCCTCCGCCACGATTTCGAAATCGGCGGTCTCGGGCGTTCCCGACGCCAGGTTCCCGTAATAGTAATGGTCGAGGTTCTTGCCCCAGGTCGTGCCCACGCTCTTGCTGTAATAGAGCACGTGGTAGGCATAGGCCCAGTAATCGTAGGTCTTGACGCGGGTCATGTCGCAGACTTTCGTGCCGTTCTGCCAGAGCGAGACTTTCCAGTTGCCCGAGGCGTCGGAGTTCCAGACGTTGGCCACGATGCACTTCGCATCGTTCATGGCCGGGGCGTTGGCCGCCCAGCCGAAGGTGAGGCTGCCCGACTTGCCGAACACCTGCGTGGCCGAATAGGCCCGGATCTGATAGTCGGCTTCCTTGTTGGTCGACTTGTAGTACTGGTTGGCGATGGTGTTGCCCGAAATCTCGTAGACACCATACCCGTTCGGCGTGCCGTCGGCGCAGAGGTTCGCCGTCCACCACGCACCGCAGGCGGCGCCGTGGACATGTTCGAGGATCGTCTTCCCGTTACGCTTGTGGATGTATTTCTGCTGGTAATGCGTATGGCCGATCATGATGTGCGCCTCGGAGAATTCGGCCAGCAGGTCGAGCACGCCGTCGTAGTTCTCGTGGCTCTCGTCCGTCACGCTCGTACCCCCGCGGAAGGGAATGTGCGCGCAGAAGATCACGAGCTTGTCCTTGTCTACGTGCGACAAGTCCTGGCGCAGCCATTCGAGCTGCCTGTCGGTGATGCCGCCCTTGTACTTTTTCTTGCCTTCGTAGAGGACGTTGTCCATCGACACGATGTGCACGTCGCCGCGGTTGAACGAATAGTTGCGCGGGCCGAACTGCGTTTCGAAATTGGCCGCGGCATTGTCGTCCGAAGTCTCGGTCTGCAGATGGTCGTGGTTGCCGATGGTCTGGAAGACGGGCAGGTTGCGATTGGCCATCGACTCCTTCATGTTGCTCCACAGGTCGGGCGTGTCGAAGACGATGTCGCCGAGCGTGATGCCGTAGACCGGCGTGCCCTTGGCCTTGTAAGCGTCGACCGTAGCCTCGACGTCGGGGATCGTCTCGTTGACGTAGCGGCTGATCTCGGCCGTGGTCGCACACTGCGGGTCGGCGATGCAGACCAGCGTGAAATCGCTTTCCGGGGCCGGCAGCGGCGTCAGCACGAAGTCGTGGCGGTCGGCGATGTTCTTATGGACGATCTCGGCGTAGAAGAGCGGGTAGTTGTCTGCCGACGTGTTGATGGCATACCCTGCCGGCGTGCTGTAATGTACGAAGCGCGCCTTCTTGTAGCGCTCCATCTGGTAGACGCCGTTGGCATCGGTCGTGACGCAGCCGTAGCCGTCCGACACGACCACGCCCGGGATGGGGTTTCCCGACGTGTCGGTCACCAGTCCGTAGAGGGTCGTATTGCCGTCGAGCTGCGTGCCGTTGACTTCGGTTTCGACTCCCTCGTCGCCGTCATGCCCGCCGGACTTGTCGTTGCTGCATGCCAGCATCAGCGTCGCCGCCATACAGCATAATAACATGATTTTCGTTTTCATATCCTGAGTTTTTTATTGCTTATTTCCAGAGCGCGTTCTGTTCGAGGTTCGGGTTGCGGGTGATCGCCGTCTGGGGGATCGGACGCAGGTATTTCTTTTCGCCCCACGTGCGCTTGTACTCCCAGACGATATTCCCCGCGGCGTTGAGCGAGAAGGTCTGGTTGGCCCCCGTATTGGAAATGGCGATCGAATGTTCGGTATCCTCGCCCGGGCGGATGTAGAAGTCGGGTACGGGATCGCCGTTGTCGTCGGTGCTCTGCCCCGTGAAATCGTAGGTGTAGCCCGTGTTGCCGATCCAGATGCCCGTCCAGGGGTTGTTGTCGCTCGTGAGCAGGTCGCCCATGTGCCAGCGCATGTCGTCGTCCCAGCGCAGCCCCATTTCGAGGCAGAGCTCGATGCCGCGCTCACGGCGCACTTCGAGTATCCACTTGTCGGTCACGGTATTGAGGAAATAGGCCTCCATGTAGGGGTCGGCCTTGTCCGGGACGACCGGGGTCACGCCGGCACGGCTGCGCAGTTGCGCGATGGTCTGATCCCATACCGCGGCGTCCATTTCGCCCAGCTCGGCCTTCGCCTCGGCGTAGTTCAGCAGCACCTCGGCATAGCGGAGGATCGGCAGCGAATTCCAGCTCGCGGCCTTCGACAGCACGTTGTCGGCATCGTCGTCGATCGACCACTTGATCGGATGGTAGCCCGTACGGGTCACTTTCCAGTTGGGCGAATAGAGCCGTTCGCGGCCGCTGATCTTCATCTTGTAGGTCGGGCTGATGACCGTCTGCGCCATGCGGGCGTCACGGCCGTCGAACTCGCGGATGAAGTCGATGGTCTGGTAACCGTCGATGTCGGTGAACGGCGTGCCCCGGGTCGTGAGGTAGGTGTTCATGAACTTCTTGGTCATGGCGATCTTGGCACCGTAGGTCGGCGAATAGTAGTACCAGCTGGTCTCGTGGAACGCCGAGAGCTCCTTGCTGTACTCACGGCCGAAGATCACCTCCTGCGTGAGCAGCCCGGCGCTGGTGAAGAGCGAGCGGTAGGCGGTCTTCACATCGCCCGTGACGAGCGAATAGGGCCCCTTGTCCATGATCTCCTTGGCGGCGGCAGCGGCCTCGCGCAGGAATTTGTTGTCGGCGTTATACTCGGCCTGCCACGGTTTGTCGGACGACGGCTCGCGCGAGTGGTACTTGCGGAAGGTGCCTTCATAGAGGCAGACGCGCGACTTGAAGGCCAGTGCCACCCACTTGTTGATGAGCGCCGAGCCTTTCGTGAATTTGGCGTCGGAGAGGCAGTAGGTGCTTGCGAAGGTGAGGTCTTCCAGCACTTTGTCCATGACGTACTCGCGGCTGTCTCGGGGTTTCATCATCGCTTCCTTGTCGCTGGCCGCGATCGTGAAGTCGTACCAGGGCACGGCGCCGAAGGTCTGCACCTTGTCGTAGTAGAACCAGGCGCGCCAGAAACGGGCGACGCCCTCGTAGTGGTTGTAGATCTCGTCGCTCACACGCCCCTTGCACTTGTGCATATTGTCGAGCATGTAGTTCACGCGGCGAAGGTTCGTCCAGTTGCTCTCGGCCCATCCGGTCTGGTTGTCGGGCGAGACGTTGCCGTCGGGGCGCAGCAGGTCGGTCGGGATGTCCACGGCGCAGTAGTCGGCATAGATGTCGCCGCGCGTGATGGTTCCGTCGCCGGGGATCATCTTCTGGATGAAACCGTTGGCATAGAGTTCCAGGTCGGTTTCCGATTTCCAGAACTCGTCGCTGCCGATCTGGTCGTAGGTGTCGCGCGTCAGGAAATCCTCGCAGGAGGCCATTCCCGCGGCAGCGAGGGTCATCAGCGTATATAGCAGTATCTTTCTCATGGTTGCTGTCGGTTAAAATGTTACGTTTATACCCAGGGTCACGGTTTTGAGCATCGGGTAGGAATAGCCGTTACCCGTACCGTTCAGGCCCGAAGTGGTCGAGGCCGCGAAATCGGAGTCGCCGCTGGTGATGACTTCGGGGTCGAACATGTCCGTGTGCTTGAACATCGGCGAGTGGGTGAAGAGGTTCTCGCCCGACAGGTAGACCTTCAGCCCCTCGAGGCGCAGCTTCTTGCAGATGTGCTTGGGGAAGGTGTAGTCGATGGGGATGTTCTTCAGTCGGATGTACGAAGCGTCCTGCAGGTAGTGGTCGTTCTCCCACGTCAGCGGGCCGTCGTTGCGGTTGGCGGCGAGCGATACCATGCGTGTCCAGTAGGGGTTCTTGTCCATGTTCGTGACGCGCCAGTTGTCGGTGCTCTTGTCGATCCGAACCACGTTGTCGCCCGTCTGTGTCTTCATCAGCGAGTTGTAGGCGCGGTTCCATTTGCCCCAGAAGAATCCGGACTCCGTCCACGGGTACCAGTCGCGCTTGCCCACGCCCTGCCACAGCATCGAAAGCCCGATGCCGTTCCAGTTCAGCGACATGTTGATGCTGTACTGGTAGCGCGGCGACTGGTTGCCGATGATCTCCAGGTCGCCGTGGTTGGACAGCGTGCGGTTGCCCTTGGTCATGATGCCGTCGCCGTCCACGTCGACGAAGCGCAGGTCGCCGGCATAGGCGCGGAACATCTCGCCGTTCTTGAAGAAGTTGTAGGCCGGGCCGTTCAGGGCGTCGGCGTTGCTGGCGTAGATGCCCGCCGTGCGGAAACCCCATATCTCGCCGATTTCCATGCCCTTGTAGTAGGTCGTCAGGTCGCCCGTTTCGTTATAGTAGTCGGTGATCCAGCTGCGGCTGTCCCACAGCATACCCTTGATGCTGTAACTGAACGGCTTGCCGCCCAGGTTGAACGAGTCGCGCGACGAAAGGCTCAGCTCCCATCCCTTGGTCTTGAGGCTGGCGTAGTTGCCGTAGGGCGCGGCGCTACCGAGTACCTGCGGGAGGTTCGGGCCGACGGTGTAGAGGTCGGTCGTATTGCGGCGGTAGTAGTCGCCGGTGAACGAAAGCCGGTTGTGGAACAGGTCGAGGTCGAGGCCGATGTTGTAGGTGGTGACCTTTTCCCAGGTGATGTCGTCGGGGATCAGGCTGGGCACCGACGTGTAAGGTACGTTCTGGCCGTTGATGATGACCGACGACTTGGCGATCGAGGCGCTGCCCGAAGCGGTCATGGTCTCGAGGTACTGGTAGGGGTCGATGTTGGCATTGCCGAGCGAACCGATGCTGGCGCGAACCTTGAAGTTGTCCAGCCACCCTTCGACGTGCGGTTTGAGCCACGGCTCTTCGGAGAGGCGCCATCCGACCGATGCCGAGGGGAAGAAGCCCCACTGCGAACTGGACGGGAATTTCGACGACCCGTCGTAACGGGCGCTCACTTCGGCCAGGTAGCGGCCTGCATAGGCGTAGTTGACGCGGCCGAAGAATCCGACCAGCCCCCACGTGTAGCCGCCCGAGGTGGTCGAGTAATACTCGCCGTCCATGAGCGTGAAGCTCGGCTTCGAGGGATAGAGGTTGCCCTGGCGGTAGGTCTTCTGCGTGCGGTAGTCGTAGTCCTCGAGGTTCCATCCGGCGACCACGTTCAGGTCGTGGTCGGCCCCCAGCTTGGGCGTGACCGTACCGACGATGTTCGTCGAGATGTAGTCCGAGCGGTACGTCCAGTTTTCGAGCGACGAATAGCTGTTGTCCTGCCCCGAAACGTTCACGCCGGTGTAGTAGGTGTAGAGGTTCTCCATGCGGTCGCGCGACCAGCGCGATCCCTTGTAGGTCACGTCGGCCGAGACCTTGAAGACATCGGGGACGAATTCGAAGTTGAACGTCGTGGTGTTGGCCACTTCGAGCTTGTTGTTCTCCTGCCACGAGGTGCCCTCGGCGAAGGCCGCATAACCGGTCTTGGCCGCGGTCTGCGTCCAGGTGCCGTCGGGGTTCTTCAGCAGGGCGAACGGGAAGGCGAACATGTCGATCTGGCGCGAGATCACCTGCTGGCCGTAGTGCACCATGGGCTGGTGGTACTTGCTGCTCATCAGGCTGGTGTTGTTGTCCAGCGTCAGCCACGGGCGGATGCGGATCGAGCCCTTGGCACGGAGGTTATACTTCTTGTAGGTCTCCTCGCCCACCTTGTAGATGCCGTCCTGGTTGTAGTAACGGCCCGAAATGTAGTAACTGACCCCTTCGCGGCCGCCCTGGATGCTGACGGCGTGGGTGGTCGAATAGTTCACCGACTTGTAGATCTCCTTGAGCCAGTTGGTCTCGCCGTAGTAGTTGTAGTTGCCGTTGGCGTCGATGTCGTAGTTGTCCATCGTCGGATCGGCACGGCGGCGTTTGAGCTCCTCGAACCAGGCGTTCGAATAGGGCATGTAGTTGTTGAAGAGCGACGGTACGGTCGCCGTCGGCGAGGAGTTGAGATACGACTCGCGGAAGGCATCGACCCACTGCACGGGGTCGGTGACCACGTTGTCCTCCCAGATCACCGTACGGCGGTGCAGCGACACGGAGCCGTTGTAACTCACGCGCACCTTGCCCTTCTCGGGATCCTTGGTCGTGATGAGAATCACGCCGAATGCGCCGCGGGCGCCGTATACTGCGGCCGACGAAGCGTCCTTGAGCACCGAGATCGAGGCGATGTCGTCGGGGTTCACCGAACCCATGTCGCCTTCGGCACCGTCGATGAGCACCAGCGCGCCGCCGCCCTGTCCGAGTTTGTTGGTCTTTTCACCGCCGCTCACACGGGCCTTGAACGTGTTGTTCACGCCGCGGATGGTGACTTCGCCGGCATGGTCGGCCTTACCGTCGACCTGCACGATGTTCAGGCCGGGGATCTGGCCCTGCAACGAACGGGTGATGTTGGCATTGGGCCGGTTTTCGACCGCGTCGCCCGAAAGGTTCTCGACCGCGCCCACGATATTGCGTTTCTTGAGCGTGCCGTAGCCTACGACGACTACTTCGTCCATCACCAGCTCGTCCTCCTGCATCGTGACGTCGATCTGCGTGCGGCGCCCTACCACCTCCTCATGGGGGCGGTAGCCGATATACGAGAAGAGCAGCGTGGCGTTCCCGTCGGCCGGGATCGCATAGCCGCCGTCGACACCCGTCGAGACGCCGACCAGCGTCCCCTTGATAGTGACCGTCACGCCGATCATCGGGTTGCCCGCAGCGTCGCGGACGACCCCTTTCACCTCCGATTTGGCGGCGGCACTGGCTGCCGGAACGGGGCGCGTGCTGCGCGTCAGCACGACCACTTTGTCAACCACCCGGTAGTCGATGCCGCGAGGCGTGAATACGGCGGCAAGGATGGCCTCGATGGTGGCACCCTTCTCCGAGACCTCCAGGTTCTCCATCGGATAGCCGGCCAGTGCCGTTTCGTAGGAGAAGGCGATGCCCACTTGTTGCGTAATAGCATCGGCAACGGCCTTGAGCGTCGTCCGCGAGTAGGATAAATTCAGGTCATACCCCTGCCCTTGCGCACCGGGGAGCGATCCTTGGGCGGCATAGCAGCCGAAAGCCCCCGCGCAGAGCACCATGACCAGACATAGTCCTTTATGGAATAATTTCTTCATAGTTTCAATTCGGTTAATTGGTTATTTCCCGCTGCCGCGTGCAAAGCACGTCCGCAGCCGCGCCGTGCAGGCGGGCTCCGGGGAAATTCGTTCCGATACGGCAGACAGAACCTTGCAAGTCATCCGTCGTCCGATAAAAAACCGTGTAGTGCTGGTGTAGGGGGAGGGATTAGTCAGACATCGTCGAAGTTGTTTTAAAGTTTCCGGTTAATAATCGTTTTTTTAGTTTGCATTGGGTCGGTTGCGGCCGGCGTTTTCCGTCCGGTCTGCATTAGATACAAGCGACCGGGGCAAACTACCCAATGCCGGAAGCTTTTTTCACAAAATTGCAATGCAAATTTTTATACCTATATATTACAGATATTTTATTTTTCGGTTTTTCGCCGCAAGGTTCGTAAAATTTTAAACATTTTTCTTGCGAATCCCGGAAAATTGCTATATTTGCAATGCAAGTCATTCGATATCGTTAGAAACCGTGTAGGAAATTGACATCCGGCAGTGTATCCGGAGTCGGTTTCTGATTTTTTTTATCGGTTTTACAAACAAACTAACGATCCAATCATGATGAAATTTATTCATAAACTGACGATAGTTCTCGCGTTGGGCGGGATCTGCGGTCTTGCCGCGTGCAGCGACGACGACCAGGGGTTCCTCAAACGCAACCTGCGCGAGATGAGTTTCCCGTACGTCGAATCGAGCGATACGTTCACGATCCGCGCCACGGGGGACTGGCAAATCAGCGACACCCCCGACAGCCGCGAGTGGACGAACGCCTACGGCTGGGTGCATGTCGACCAGCTCTCGGGCAAGGGAGACCCCGGCACCTACCAGAAGGTGACGGTCACCTGCGACCAGAACACCTCCGAGGAGCGTAACGCCACCATCTACCTGCACGGCTGCGGCGAAGAGAACGTCGCCATCGCCATCAGGCAGGACAACGGTATCTTCGAGTGGAAACCCTTCGACAACGGACAGCAGTTCGACGTCTCGGGTATGCTCAAACTCAACGCGGAAGCCGGGGCCAAGCTCCGCATCCCCTACATCAAGGCGCTCGGCACGGAAAAATACACCGTCACGGTGACGCAGACCGGCGGCGAGGGGATCACGGCCGCCAGCGGCAGCTATTCGATCTCGGCGGCCGGCAACGGTTACATCGAAGTACCCCTGACGGGCACCGCCACCCGCCAGGGCATCGTGACCTTCGCCGTGAAGGCTATGGACGAGGCCGGCGCGGAAAAGGACTTCGGCTCCGTTTCGACCATCGTCCGCGCCGGGTTCGACGCCCAGGGCGAGGAGCTTCCCCTGCTGACGCAGAACTTCGGCAAATTCCCCTGGGGCGGCGACTGCATCGGCCAGAAGGCGGGTGTCACGACGGTGTTTTTATTGAAAAAATAAAATGCCATAAAAATAGAGTAGGAGGTACTTC
>OGHH01000689.1_pt1 | contig 32958 bp, 40 predicted proteins | sample 1571471 | NCBI WGS metagenome assembly OGHH01 (sample SAMEA2581936, study PRJEB24529) | metagenome | biome: Human gut stool | place: China | collected 2011
AGGAGTTTGAGCGACTTATCAGTCGCAATGAAGAGCTGGAAGATATGCTCGGCATAAAGACCAAGAAGGTGCAGCAGATGGAAAAAAGCTTGCAGGTGCAGATGGTTAAGCGGGCAGAGCATATTTTGGGCATGAGCGGAGCGGCAAGCCGTGAGGAAGGCAGAAAGCTGATGAAGGGAGCCATGCAGGAGGCCGCACAAAACGGAAAAATCAGCCTTGAGACAAGGGACAGCATTTTTAAACAGCTTTTTGAAAACGGCAGCACGGACAACAGAGCCATGGTTGACAAGGAGCTGAAGGAGAGACTGCGAAGGCTGAAGCTGACCATCAGCAAGCAGGATGCCGGAGACATTGCGGACTTTGGCGCATGGCGGAAAAGCACCAGAGGGAAGCTTGGCGGCGTGCGCGTTGGCGAAAAGGGAAATGTGGATGTGCTTTACATGGAGCTGAGCGACAGATACCCCGAATTTTTCCCGAAGGACATTGTGGTTCCTTCCGAGCAGCTGCAGAAGATTGCGGATGTGGCTGAGGGGATGAAATACAGACAGATTCCGCTTGCGGAAACGGTTGACGACGGCATGAAGGCAGGCATGCGGGATGAATTTGAAAGAGCCATGGATGACCTGCAGATTGAGACAGCGAAGCTGACAAGATACACCAACGAAAGAGCGGAAAAGCAGATGAGAAAACTGCTGAGAGAGGGGCAGCTGCCCGATTACAGCAGGGTTGACACGGAAAGCATGAAGCAGCTTTATGACGAGCGCAGACAGCTGCGCAAGGCAGCCGAGAAGGTGCGAGGGAAGATCAACCTGACGGCCGGGGACAAGCTGATTTTGGAAAAGATGCTTTCCGGAGAAATTGATGCGGCAAGGGCAAGGGAGCTTGCGGGGATCAATGCGGATGATTTGATGCGGCTTTATGCGGCAGAGCAGCCCCTGCGCAAGGTGGAAAACAGTATTCGTGGATACAAGGAATATGCAAGCCGCAACGCTTACGAGGGGGCGGCGAAGGCTGTCGGAAGCATTGACATGAGAGACAAGGGAGCGGAGGGCTGGAGAGACCTTGGCCCGATGCGGCTGATGCGTGAAACACAGGAAAGAATTCTTGACATGGTTGCACCCAACAGGGAGAAGGCAAAGGAATTGAAGGAATATTTCTTTGATCCCATCCACGAAAACGAAAGACAGCGTGCCCTTTTCAAGACGGAATTTATCGACCGTATCAAAAAGACGGGGATCAGCACGAAAAAAAATATCTCCATCAAGAAGGCGGACGGCAGCACGCTTAAGACGAGCGAAAGCGCCTTAGTACAATTTTTGGGCGAAAGCAAATACAAATTGCAGCAATTTGAGCGGAAAAAGGGCTGGGCGACAGCGGAGCAGATTACAGAGGAGCTGCAGCTGCAAAGAGAGGTGCAGGCGATTGAAAGCAGCCTGACGGCAGGACAGCTTGCGAAGATTGATGGCGGGATTCGACAGATGACGGAGATTTACAAGGAAATTCATCCGAAAATCAACGAAGCCTTAATTCGGAACGGATATGACCCGATTGGCTATATTGAGGGCTATTTCCCGCACATGAGCTTTGACGACCCTGAAAATTTGATGGAGATTGCGGCAAGAAAGCTGGGCTTTGATTTTTCTGCAAAGGAGCTGCCGATGGACATTGCGGGCAGAACGGAGGGATTTCGCCCGGGGAAGAAATGGAGCGGAAACCTTTTGGAAAGAAAGGGCGAGCATACGGATTATGATGCCCTGCGTGCGTTCGACCAATACATTGACAATATTTCGGATGTTATCTATCACACAGACGACATCAAGCGACTGCGTGCTTACGAGGATTACATGAGATACACGCTTTCCGAGGACGGAATTAAGGCAAACGTGGATGCCATCCGTGCAAGAAAGGATCTCAGTGTAGAGAAAAAGATGGAGGAAATTGAGAAGGAATACGGAAAAAGCAAGGCGCACACTTTGCAAAATTATGTGAACAATGTGCGGCTTTACACTGACCTTTTGGCAGGGAAAAAGCACAATGTTGACCGTATTTTAGAAAACCATCTTTTTGGCCGAAAAGTTTACAAGGTGCTGAACGAGATTGAAAACAGGGTTGCCGGAAACATGGTTGCCGGAAATGTGGGATCTGCTTTGACAAACTTCATTCCCATTACACAGGGCATGGGGAGCATGAGCGTGAAAAGCAACCTGCGAGGCTTGAAGGAGGCCCTTGCCTACATGAGCAGAGACGGCATGGACGAGCTGACGAAGAAAAGCGCCTTTCTTGCCACCAGAGACAACCCCGACCTGCTTTACAAAACTGCACTGCGGAAGATTTCCGAAGCGGGCGGCAATCTGAACCCTCTGCAATGGATGGAGGCGGCGGACAAATTCTGTACGCAGGCGGTTTGGCGCAGCCGTTATTATGACAACGTGGCAAAGGGCATGGGAGAAAAAGCCGCCATCAAAAATGCGGATGAATTTGCAAGAGGGCTTTTTGCCGGAAGAAGCAAGGGAGCCATGCCGACGGCGTTCAGCTCCAAGACATTGAAGCCGCTGACGATGTTTCAGCTGGAGGTGAACAACCAGATCAGCTATCTGATGAAGGATATCCCGAAGGAGGCACAGGGCAGCGTTGCAAAAATGATGAAGGCTTACAGCGGTTTTATCATTGGTGCTTATGTTTACAATGATGTTTATGAAAAGCTGACAGGCAGAAGAAGTGCGTTAGATCCGTTCAGCATGGCGAATGAGGCTTTTGGAGACCTGACAGGGACACAGGTGCGCAATTCGCTTGATATTTTGGAGGATGCTACAAACGGAAGGGGCTTACAGCTGACGGAGAGCGTGAAGAAGGAGAAGCCCTCAGATGCGCTCCAAAACCTTCTTGCCGAGGCAGGAGAAAACATGCCCTTTGTGGGCGGCGTTCTTTTTGACGGGGGGCGTATCCCTGTGCAATCCGCACTGCCGAGTGTGACAACGATTGCGGGAGCGATTGGGGATGCGGCAAGCGGAGATGAGAGCAGAGAGAAGTCACGGCAGAAAATCAAGAACGAGCTGGAGAAGCCGCTTTGGTATCTGGCGATGCCGACTGCGGGCGGACAGGTACGAAAATCCATCAAGGGAATCGGGACCATGATAAACGGCGGCAGCACCATTGAGACCAATGACGGACCGGAGCTGCAGTTTGCGGTGGACAAGGACAAGAAAACGAACTGGGCACAGGCACTTTTATTCGGCAAGTGGGCGACAGACGGCGGAAAGGCTTACATGAAGGACAAGGGCATGATGCTTGGCGCAAAGCAGACGGAGACATACAAAAAGCTGGTTGCGGCAGGAGCGAAGAACACGCTTGCCTTTGATGAAGTGAACCATGTGCGCAGTGCGGAAAAGACATCCTCGAAAATGACTGTCCTGCGGGCAAGCCTTTTGAATGAGGAGCAGAAGGGTATCCTTTATTATGACATGGTTGCAGGGGACAAGGAGAGAGAGGTTCTTGACCATTTCAAAGACAGCGGGAACCGGTGGAGGCTTGCGGAGTGCATGAGCCGCATGAGTGAATTTGAGCAAACCGCACCAAAGAGAGAGACCTTGAAAAATGCGGCACTTTCCGATGAGGAAAAGGAATACTTATACCTTTACAAAACCGTGGACAAGGACAGCAGAGAGAAGGAGCAGAGCAGGATACGGGCACTTTCTGCGGCAGGGCTTGGGATGAATGATTATCTGAAAATCCGAACAAAATATGGAGAACTGTATGACTATAAGGATGCAGAAGCCAGAATGAGACAATGGTTGCAGGAGGAAGGCTTTAGCTGGCAGGAGCAAAGTGTAATCAAAGAGCAGTTTATTTTCTGGGGGATGCACCCGAAGAAATACAAGGGGTAATTTTCTATACCACCATTTTGTTGACCGCAACAAAATGAAAAGAAAATTTGCAGAAAAGGGGGTTTTTCTTTACACCCCCTTCTGCGAAACATGCTATAATGGCAGTGCCGAGACAGAAAGTTGTCAGGTTTCTTTCTCATTAAGCTGTAGAGCAGCATTTTTCCCCTTGCCGGGGCAACCCGGCACTAACGCAGCAAGAGAATGGGCACAAGCGAGTGCGCCGGTTCGATTCCGGCAGCTGCGAAGAAATCCTATCTCCTTTAAACTGATAAGCTGAATATGCCCCGATGCGGCATTGCGGGGCGAGAGATTGAAAACCGAAAGGTTTTGCAGGGAGCGGTGCATTTGATGCGCTGCTCCTCATTTTTTTTGGGAAGTTGTCAGAAAATGCTGATTTGTGATAAGTTGGAGGGAGGATGCGAAGGATAGTTGTTGTTTTTCATGCGGAAATGAAAATAAAAGCCCCATCAAGGATGGGGCTTTTATTTTGTGATTCTGCTGTATGAAGGGGATAGTTGATAGATGTGACACTCGTATTCGTCAGGGTGTTATATCTATCGGTAATTTGGGGTTAGTTTTCGGGTGATATTTTGGGGAAGAGGATGATTTCAAAATTGTCGGCAGACACATTCTTTTTCCCTTTTATTTTTTTATGATATTCAACGTGATCCAGCACCTCTTTTAAAAGCTTATTCTTTTCGGCAGGGGTAAGCGTTTCATAGGTATCCAGAATATTTTTGATTTTAGGAATCATGGAAACTTGATTTTTTCTTGCTGCTTTCAGATTGGAAAGCTCTGCCTGTGTTTCTTCGATTGCGGATCTGATTTCTGCCATTTTTTCAGACAGAGTTTTATTTCTGGCGGTGAACACTTCGGGGGTATAAATTCCCGTTTCCAGAAATTCAAAAATCTTTTCAAACTGGAATTGCAGACCTTGCAGTTCCTGTTCCATATCTGCAATGGTGTGCTCCAGTGCCATGATTTTTGTGGAGAATACATTTATAGAGGATTCATCTTCCCATGTCGGTTCATGCTGCTTCATCCACAAGGAGAGGGCTTCCAGAATTTTTCCTTCCACCATATAAAGGGGGGAAGAAATCTGCGGGCAAAAATGTGTGTGGCAGATAAGGGATGCAGGTTGTCCTGTTTTGAGATAAGGGCGGCGCTGCATGGCATTTCCGCAATAGGAGCAATGGACAAGACCTGCCAAAGGATTTTGCATGATTCCATTTACACCTGTTGGTCTATAATGCTGCTTCATTTTCGCCTGTGCAAGATTCCAGAGTTCTTCTGAGATGATGGGTTCATGCAGACCATCAACGAGCAAATAATTTTCTGCCAGAGGACGCGTTTTTTTGATTTTTCCATTTTCCGTATGTTTTTTTTCGGGGCGGCGATTCCAATGGACTTTCCCGATATATACAGGATTTTGCAGCATACGGGTGACGGATGCGGTTGCCCATGTGCCGCCTTTACGATTGCGGATGCCCATCTGATCCAGACGCTTAGCAATGGTGGCGCGGCCAATATCGGCAAAGGTGCCATCCGGCTGAGGGTCTCCATAGGCATACAATTCATAAGCCAGTTTTACTGCTGCGGCTTCTGTGTCTTCGATTTCCAGAGTGAAGCCTTTTTCCTGCGGCAGCTTTACCCGACGATAGCCGAAGGGGGCAATAGAGCCTGCAAACTTTCCCTCTTTTACGGATGCCTCACGCCCACGCTGCATGCGGCGGAGGATGGTTTTATATTCCCGACGGGACATAAACTGGGAAAATTCAAAATATTCCTCATCAAATTCATCATTTGGGTCATAAGACTTCATGGGAGTGATAATTTTTGTGGAGCTATACTTGAAGGCATTTAAAATAATGCCCTGATCCAGAGTATTGCCACGACCGAGACGCTCCACCTCCATAACAAGAACGCCCTGCCAGATGCCGGCTTCCACATCCTGAAGGAGCTGCTGCATGACGGGGCGGCCGGCGATGGTTTCGCCGGAGAGGATTTCTTTATAGATTTTAGTAATTGGTAATTTTAATTTTTTTGCCAAGGCAAGCAGAGTTTTTTCGTGGCGGGCAAGGGTTTCGCCTTCGCCCAGCAGCTCCGCCTCTGCATCTGCTCTTGATTTTCTCAAATAAATGCAATACGGCATAGGTTTACTCCTTTCTCATGATTTTCCCCTTGCCTGCATGATAGCACAGAACGAGGGGAGAAAAAAGCGAACACAGAAAATTTCCAAATAAAAAAGCACCCGAAGGGGGTGCAGGGAAGGTATTTTTTGCGGTTACCTTAAAAAGAGAAAGTAGAAAGCGGCAATGCATCCGACAATGGAACACAAAAGGAAAACAGGTTCATACAAATCATTTGATTCGGTGTGATATTCTTCTGCCGGTTCTCCTGCGGCAGGATCTTCCTCCAGAAGGCTATTATACTTTTCTTCTATTTCATCGGTTTCGGTATCGGTTACGATTGGTTCGGTATCGGTTACGATTGGTTCAGCCGGTTCGACAGGAGCTGCTTCTGCTTCATAGGGGCAAACGCCATTCGGATGCAGATGTGCTTCATACCCATGATGATAATGATACGAGCCAAGACCGCTGACGTTATTATAATCATGGTGACCGCCATATTCATCGGTGCGGCCGCCATGGGCAAAGGCAAGCGTGCTGAATGAGAGGGACAAGGCAAGGAACAAAAATAACACACGTTTCATCGGAATAACCCTCCTTGGGATAAGGATAGCATAGGAAAAGTAATGGATATTGCTTTTTAATAAAATGCTTCTTTTACGGGGATAAGAGTGAGCAAAGACAGGACTACAAAAAGGGCAACTGCGGCCAAAATGAATTTTGCGGTCTTATCTTCTCTTGCCGCCTGCTCCAAGTTGAAAATTTTAGTTGCCAAAACGATGGCACCCGGAACGAAAAAACCACAGAAGGCGGCAGCGAACAGATAGCCGACGACAAACAGCAGAGACAGAAACGGATGCTGCATGAAGGATTTCAGTGTATTCATATTGAGAAAATCGGAAATGCCGAGATAAGCCGCAGGGACAACCAGGGCAAGCGAAAAAAAAGTAAGCGAAGAAATGGCTTTTGAAGCATAGCGATCCTGCAGGTATTCTTTTTCTTCATCGGTTGTGATTCGATAGGATGCGACAGGGGAGCCATACTCCGATATTGAAATATAGCTTCCATCTTCATCTATTTTGACCGTAACATTTTCATATTTTTTCATAATAATTCCCCTTTTCTTTCATGAAATGAAATAGTATCTTCACGAATCATAACACAGGGGAGGGGGGTATGGGAATTGTGGAAAACATACAAAATTTGACAGAATAATTTTACATAAAAATTGATTGATTTTTTGAACGGTGAATGATATGATATATGAACGAACAGATGTTCTTGTTTTGCGTGAAAAAGGGAACAGAGGGGATGGGATGTTATGGATTATAGAGAGGAAATAAAAAAACTCATTGATAAGACTCAGAATCAGGAAAAGCTAAAAATTATTTATAGAATCGTAAAAAGATATTTAGGACTAGAGTAAAACACTAGTCCTTTTTTTCTGCCAATTTTAAAGTAATATTTTCAAGTAATTTCCATTCATCTGTAGATAGTTCTGCCAGTGCTTCGATAAGCCGCCTTTTGTATGAAGGTTCTTCTTCATTTAGCATATCTACCATAAAATCTGCAATGGTTTCACTTCTAGTTTTTCTGATGAACATTTCTCCTTCTCCAGTTCGGAGCCATTTTTCATTTGCATTAAATTTTTCGCAGATATCTTCAATCAGTCTATCGCTTGGAACATATCCAGAAATTATGATTTTTGAGATATAAGGTTGAGATACAGAGAGCTTTTCAGCAAATTTTGTTTTTGTAATACCTAATTGTTTAATTAAATTTTCTATTCTTTCGCCAAATGCGTCCATTAAATCACCTCCTTTAAAGTCATATTATCATGGGTTGTTATAAAAATCAATAAAAAATATAAATGAGTTATAAAAATGTTGACAAGATAAACTAGTTATGTTATAAATAAGTTATGGATGGCGGAAAGAGAGGTGAAAATATGAACCAACAGGAAAAGCAGATTATCAAAAACATTGTAGCAGTATTTCCGATGTTAGATGAAAGCAATAAAAAATATTTGCTTGGTTTAAGTGAGGGTATGGTTTTGGTTCGGAAACAGGAAAATGCAAGCTAAAAAGGTGGTGTGAAGATGAGAAGAATTGTTGAGGTATACGAAGCGCACAGCGCAGAGGATGCAAACCAGAAATTGAAACAGGGATGGCGATTACATTCGGTATTCGGCACCCCTGAGAAAAGAATTTACGTCCTCGCAAGATTTGAGGAAACAGAGGGGATGTTCTGACTTATTTAGATACTTTCCCCAGAATGTAATTGAGATAAGAGCCATACGCATCGGATGTAGTTTCGACAGAAACAAATTTCCAACCTTGTTTTAAGAGTTCATTGGCTTTGGAAACATCCGGAACGAGTGTGAGTTCTACAATATCAAAATTATTCATGCTGTTTCACCTCCTTTCTTTGTTCCATTATAGGAAATATTTGGGGCGAAGGCAAGGAGGGAAGGGGAGGGAGGTGGTGCGGATGGCGCATTTATGTTTTATCCTCAAGGTCATCATCGGGTATGTCCTTGGTTCTATCATTTACGATTTTTTCAAGCAAAAAAGCGGCAGAGGATAATTTTTATTTATGAGCGATATAAGGAGGCAGGGCGAGGAAAAAACGACTATTTCCCCCTTAATACATACATTTTCAATGGTTTCGCCCTGTTTCTTTATATATACAGAAAAACGGACAAAGAGCGGCGCATAGATTGAAGAAGGAGGTGGAGCGAATGGCACTGGCGATGGAATACACCAGCGGAAATGCAAAAATCAAAATTATGGATGACTTCTGCAGTGCGCCGGATCAGAAGGAGAGAGACGCAAGGATACTGAAACGAGTGGATGCGATTGTTCTGGCTGCCATTCGGGCGAATCCGGAAAAATACTATGCGCTGCTGAAGCAGAAGGAAGAAGCTGAGGAGCAGCTGACGGCAACAAGGAGAAAGAGTTGATTTCAATGACAGAAAAGGAAATGACGGCTTATGCGGCAGGGACAAGATGCCGGAGGAAACCGATTGTACCCCAGATAACGAAAGCGACCGCGGAGAAATTGGGACTTACTCCGGGGTGCGAGGTTATCTTTCACTACACAGTGACTGGGACGGGAGAACAAGCATTGCGGAAAATACAGAAAAGGCGGAAGGGAACCGTAACAGACCTTTACGCGCACCTTTTCCGCATTACATGGACAGGGGCAAAGTGGAAGGAATGCTTTGCCTACAGCATGCTGCAAAGGAGAGAAGGAAGCTGGATAGAGATTAAGGGGGTGAGATAGGGATGTACAGCGATCAGATGTTTTTACTCTTAAGTGCCGCGGTGGCTTTGATTGAGATGGCGGCGGTATGCTGGGTATGGGAAAGGAAGATGAAGCAGGCGGAGCAGCGGGAGCGGGCGGCGGAGCAGCGCAGGAAGGCGCGCTGCCATGACGACTACTGCGCGCAGGAGGCGGCGCGGCTTTACAGAGAAAAAAGGAGGATGTAACCATGAACAAATTTTTACTTGAGGACTTTGCCGGAGGGGCAGTGGCGGAGAGAATCCGCTGTGCAATACAGGAGGTCTACGAAAACATTGCCAACCCGAACATGGAGGCAGAAAAGGCGAGGAAGCTGACGATTGAGCTGACCTTTAAGCCGGACAAAAACGACAGAACGGACGTGGACGTGACAGCTATCGTCAAGACAAACCTGCAGCCACAGAAGGCAATCATGAGCAGAATGATTGTGGAAAGCGACGGCAGGGGCAATGTTTTGGGGGCAGAATGGAACAGAGAGACCATGAAGGGACAGATGGAGATTGACCGGGAGGAAGCGGAGACACAGGAGACAAGCGGCGGCGTGATTGATTTGCAGGCGCAGAAAAGAAAGGTGGAATAAGGAATGATTAAAGCAGCACTGGAATACATCAACGGACTGAAAGCACCGAGCATTGAGAGCTACGGTGGCGGAACATATTCGGACAAGCCCTTATATCAGATGAAAAGACCGGATTTTCCGACACTGGAAATGAATACACTGGAAAGCGTTGTGAGATACCTAAAGGGGATTGACGACGAAAGAGAGTGGTTTGACGAGCCTACGCCTACGATTATACATATTGAGAACGAATGCTGCGTGACGCTGAAGGACATTGCAAACGTGGCAGAGGGCAAGAGAGACTGCATGGTGCGGGCAGAGGCAGAGGTGCCGAGATTTAACTACGGCGACTTCTACGATGCGGAAAGCTTCAACATTGCTTTGCAGAGCAAATTTCAGGAGACAGAGGACAAGGCAACCATTTTGCAGGTGATCGGCAATCTAAAGGAGGACGCTGTGCGGACAATGACGGACGACGGCGTGAGCCAAGTAACGGCGGTGCGCACAGGGGTTGCGACAGTGGCAGATGTGAAGGTGCCGAACCCTGTAACGCTGCGCCCGTTCCGCACCTTCATTGAGGTGGATCAGCCGGAGAGCAGATTTATTTTCCGCATGAGAGAGGGCGGCAGATGTGCCATTTTTGAGGCGGACGGCGGCGCATGGAAGCTGGAGGCGAAGAAAAACATTTACAACTACTTGAAGGAGCAGCTGGACAAGGAAGTGGAAAGCGGTGCGGTTGTTCTGATTCTGTAAAAGAGAAAGAGAGGATACGCAAGGATGAACAAAGTGATTTTGATGGGGCGGCTGACGCGGGAGCCTGAGGTGAGATATTCCAACGGGGCGGAGCCCTTAGCGGTTGCCCATTACACGCTGGCGGTCAACAGACGTTTCAAGAGAAAGGACGAGCAGGAGGCGGACTTCATCCCTTGCGTTGCCTTCGGCAAGAGCGGCGAATTTGCGGAAAAATATTTCAGAAAAGGGCAGATGGTTGCCGTGACAGGGCGTTTGCAGGTGCGGAGCTGGGACAAGGACGGCGAAAAACGCTGGACAACAGAGGTTGTCATTGAGGAGCAGTACTTTGCGGAAAGTAAGAAGGACAGCGGAGAAGGCAAGCCTGCGGCACAGAGCAAGCCTGCGGCTAAGGAAAGCGGACAGGCCCCGGCGGACGGGTTCTATCCCTCGGAACCGCAAGCGGCAGCCCCTGAGGGCTGGTTTGCGGTGCAAACTTCCGGGGACGAGAGTGTTGAGGATGACGATTTGCCGTTTTAAGAAAGGAGAACAGAGGATGAAGAAATATATTGGGACAAAACTGATCGAGGCAGAAAAAGCGTTTAAGATTGGCGACAAGATTTACAGCAATGAAAACGATGAAATCAACGAGGTTACGCTTGCCGATGGAGAAATTGCGGTAATGGGCTACAAGGTGCGCTATGCGGACGGATATGAAAGTTTCAGCCCGAAGGATATTTTTGAAAAGGCATATTTACCCTTGTGGGAAAATGAGAATTTAAAAACAGATATGCCGTCCATCAGTGAAAAGATGGTGGAGGATTTTATTGCAGACACTTCTGTTTTCACTTTGGGAGAAAAGACAACAGTGGTGCGTGCGGTACTGGCGAATGGGTTTGAGCTTGTGGAAAGCAGCTCCTGCGTGAGCGAGGAAAATTATGACGAGAAACTGGGCGCGGAAATCTGCATGAAAAAAATCAGAGATAAAGTCTGGTTTTTATTGGGATTCCTGCTGCAGACAGCTGTGAACGGGATTCAGAACAAGGAAAACGCTGTAGAGGACGAAGAGAAGGATATGCAAGAGGTGCACATTGAAATCCACAGGAATGCAAACGGAGTAGTGGAAGGACATATGGACGGGTATTCGGATGCCATCATTGCGATGTTGATAAGTGCACTTAGGCGTGCAGCAAATGCTGGCAAGCGTGGCAGGAAGGATGCGGAGAAGAACGCATAACGGCGGTTCAGGAGGGGAGGGAACGCGTTGAAGATTTACATGGCGGTGACGAAGGATGCGCTTTCCCTTCCGCTTGCGGTGGCGGACAGTGCTGCGGAGCTGGCGGAGCTGCGAGGGGTGCAGGTAGAAACCATACGATCCTTAATTTCCAGAGGGAGGACGGGAAAGATCAAGCGTCCCGGATACATTGTGGTAGAGGTGGAGGAGGACGCGCCGCCGGAGAAGAAGGCGGGCCGCCGCAAGCAGACCGGAGAATTTGACGGGGAGATATTTCAGGAGAGAATCCGACAGTTACGGGAGAAAAGCGGCATGACGAAAAAGGATTTTGCCGCCTTTACCGGAATAGCGTACATCACGCTATACAACTACGAGAGGGAGAAAACAGTGCCGGGGGCGGACATGTTGTTTCGGATTGCGTCTGCAACGGGTTGCTCGGTGGACTGGCTGATTGGGCTGAAGGAGGAAGAAGGAAAATGCCGAAGGTAACGATTTATGACACGAAATTTTGTGTAGGCAGAGGAGACCTGCCGCACAGTTTCCAAAGAGAGGGGAACCCTCATTGGGAGAATTTTAAAGCCCTGATGTGTTTTCTTGGTTCGATTGGGTTTTATGTGAGCGAGGACAAAGAGATGAAAAAGAAGTTCCCTTCTTTGAGCGAGACAAACAGAGTAGGTGGATTTGATGATTTGCGATTTAAAGCGCAGTATGCACCCAATATTTTTAAAATTGAATTTTATCAGGATGTATTTCATGAAAATCCGCATGGTGGGTTTTATGATTTTGATAAATATGGAAAAATGCCATATTTGATACAGAAGCGGTATGACTGGACGATGGAAAAGCTTCTGAACTATTTTGAAAAATGCGGGTATTCCATAGAATTTGGGAGGAACACCTGCAAGGGTGCCGCATTTATTGTTAATGATTATATCCGCAGTTGGCATCATCCGCAGGAAAATTGGTTTTTTCTGAAGGCTGTGGACGGGCAGACTGCCGAATATGTAATTCAAGGCACAGACAGGGACGGAAATACATTGCGAAACGGAGAAACGAAATATTTTCGCGACTGGAGCGGCTATCTGCTGCGGGGAAAGGTATACCACAATATCAACAACATGTGGTGGGTTCTGCTGGCGGATGGGCAAGTGAAAAATGTGGCTTGTTTTGATTTATTTGACCTGAAGGAAACGGATTTCAGAGGGAGAAGGAAAGAACACCGACCGCCGAAGGAATATGTGGAGCGGAAGGAGCAGCTTTCTCTTTGCAGTGTGAAGGAGCTGGAGAGAGAGTTGAAAAGGAGAAGGAGGAAGAAGAAAAATGAATGAAATCACTGTTTGGTTACCCTTTGTTGGGAATTTGCGGCTGGATGAGCCGCCGGAAAACTTAGAATTTTATGTAATGAAAAGCTTTCACGATTTCACGGATGGAACAGCAAAGGTGTACGAATTCGAGGACAAGCTGCACTATTTAGACAATCTGCGGAAAAGTCTGCACGCAGGGAGCACTGACGAGCATGTCAGAAGGCTTGTATGCAAGCGCGTGGAGCACAGAATGGAAGAAGAAGGCGATTTCCCGGACAGAAAGGACTTTCTCTGCATTGAATTTATGGAGCACTGCTTTGACGAAGGATTTATGCCATTTCATGACACCTATTATTTTGGAAGCAAAAGCGGAAACGAGGAGTGTCTGCGGTCAATTTTACGGATTATCCGCACGGTTGTGAATTATTCCGAAGAGAAATATGAAAAGCTGTTGGAGGAGGAATGAGCATGGATGCGGTAAAGTTTTTCAAGGAGAAAGAGAGGATGTGTGAAAGTTTTGGGAAATTCTGTGCTGGATGCGAGATTTACAATGAAAGATGCGAGAATTGCAATGAAAGTGGTTTGGTAGGGTGTAGAACATTTATACAAATGTTTCCCGAACAGGCGGTTGATATCGTGGAGAAATGGTCTGAAGAGCACCCGCAGGAAACTTATTTGACGAAATTATTAAAACATTTTCCAAACGTAGAATTGAATTCTAACGGAATACCGACTTTTTGTCCATCAGTCTTGGGGTTAGAAAATTGGTGCGAAAAAACGCGTACAGGCAACTGTCCGTGTGCCGAATGCTGGAACAGACCGATTGAGGAGGAAGAATAAACCGGAAGGAAAGAGGAGGAGAAAAAATGAGAATTTTGAAATGCAGACTGACAACGATTGAAACACTTTTAGGCACGGCGAGCAACAATAAAGCGTTGCACAGCGAATTTATCGCGAGCCATGCGCCCGATGCGCCGAGCAGAGAGGAAGAAATTGCGGCGGTTGGTGTGGATGAGGTGATTGAAAAAGGGATGACGGTATTCTCAAGAAACAAGGACGGGAATCCTATCCTTTGGGACTATCAAATCAAAGGATTTTTCAAGGATGCCTGCGGCGTGCTGCGGAAGGTGAAGGGCACAAAGAGCAGCAAAATCAAGGCTTACAAGAAGGAAATTGACGGGCTTATTTTTGTGCAGGAGCGGCAGATTCCGGTGCAGACGGCGGAGGAAATGGGGAGCTGCCAGCGTTCCTTGCGTGCCAACACGCCGCAGGGGGAGAGAGTGGGCCTTGCAAACAGCGAGGAGATTGCGGCAGGAGCTGTGCTGGAGTTTTCCATACTGGTGATGTCTGACGATTTGGTGCCGGCGGTGAAGGAGTGGCTGAGCTACGGCAAGCTGCGGGGGCTGGGGCAATGGCGCAACAGCGGCAAGGGAAGATTCCTTTGCGAGATTCTGGAGGAAAGAGCGGCGGAATTTTCGGACATTTTAGAATAAGCGCAAGGGCATAGCTCAGCGTAGCAAGGAAGTGCAAGGGCATAGCAACGTATTGCATGGCTCAGAAAAGCACAGCAATGGCATAGCTAAGATAAGCGTGGCAATGGCATGGCTTGGAGGAGCAATGCGGCGCAAGGCAAAGGCATGGCGTGGCAGAGTAAGGCATAGCAAAGATTAGCATAGCAAAGGCATGGCTTTGAGGCGCAATGCAAAGGCATAGCGAAGCCAAGAAATACATGGCGAAGGCATTGCGAAGGGAAACATTGAACAGCAAGGCAAAGGCATAGCAAAGCAATGAATGGTTATGCGAGGGCAAGGCCAGACACCGAAGCGCAAAGATCTGCGTCGCAAAGCAAAGGCATTGCAAAGATCCGCTTGGCGTGACAGGGCAAAGCAAGGGCATTGCATAGCTGCGCACGGACAAGCATAGCAAAGGCTAGGCAAGGCAAAGGACAGCAAAGGACAGCAAAGGCAAGGCCAGACACCGAAGCGCAAAGATCTGCGTCGCAAAGCGAGGGCATAGCATGGCAGGGCAGCGGACAGCAACGCAAAGGCATAGATAAGCTCAGCGTAGCAAGGAAGTGCAAGGGCAAGGCAAGGAAGGGCACTGCATAGCAGGGCGAAGGCATCGCAGGGCATAGCATGGCTTTAGTAGCGGTTGAGCCGTTCGGTTATGAGGAACGAACGTCTGACCGACAGGTTGGGTGAGGTGACGAATGGACGGCGAAATATAGCGGTTTCCGAAGCGAAGCGAGGAAAACTTGCCCTATCATTGCTTCGCAAGGGCAGAGCATACATACAAAGGAGCAGGAGAGAGGGCGGAGCAATGGGGAAAACGGAGATTTGCGACATGGACTGCTTCCGGTGCAAATACCGCGACTGCATCAACGATGAGACATTGACGCGGCAGGCGAGATATTACCGGAGGCACAGGGAGCGTGTGCTGGAGAAGAAAAAAGAGGACTACCAAAAGAGAAAGGCGGAGAAGGATGAAGGACTACGAAAAAATGCGGGAGAACATCAAGCTGATTTGCGAGAGGGTCAGCATGGGCGAGAGAATGGCGATGCTTGCCGAGGAGACAGCTGAGCTTGCGGATGCGGCGCAGCTGCTGCTGGAGAGCATAACGGAGAGCAGGAGGAGGGGGCGGAAATTCGCCTGCGGCAGATATGCAAGCGAGGAAGTGGAGGAGGAAATTGCAGACGTTTTGGCGGTGATGCTTTGCACCTTTGACGGGGAGACGATTTACAAAGTGCTTGACTACAGCAACAGCCATGCGAAGCCGGCACGGAGTGCAGGGGAACTGAAGAAGAGACTGCGGGAGTTGATTGCGCTTAGCGGCATTGTGCGGTACGTTGCATTCAAGAGGCGGAGGATTGGAAACAAGGAGAACCCGACAGACTGGAGACAGGAGCAGGCGGAGGAGTTTTTGAGCGTGTTCGTCGGAGGTCTGCTTGCGGCGATGACTGGCATCCTGCGGCAGTGGCAGCTTGCGGGAATTGGGTGCAAAATGGAGCAGAAGCTGGACAGATGGGCGATGCGGCTGAAAGGAGAGGTGGAGAATGGGAATGACCTACAGCAAGATTGAGAGAAGCTTTTGGGAAACGGACGAGGCAAGAGAGCTGACACCTGAGGAGAAATATTTCTGGATGTATTTACAAACAAATGCGAACGTGAACACCTTGGGGTGCTACGCCTTCCGGATGCGAAAGGCTGTGGACGAGACAGGCTACAACAAGGACACGCTGGAGAAGCTGCTGGACATCATGATCCAGCGTGGCATGATTCTTTACGATGCGACAACGAGGGAGATTTTCCTTCTGCACTGGGGCAAGACGAATTGGAACCGCCAGACAGCAACCCTGCGCGCCATGAAAGCCGATTTGAAGGAGATCCGCTCCGAAATGATAAAATTCAAAATAAACACACAATTAGAAAAAAGCGGCATTTTTACGAAGGAAGGCGAAAATGATAAAGTTTCCGAAGAAAATGATAAAGCCGAAAATGCCGAGATTTCAGCAAAAACAGCGAACAAAGAGAACAATTCGGAACAAACGGGAACAAACTGGAACAATCAAGGCGGAGAAGGAGAAGGAGAAGGAAAAAAGAAAAAAGAAAAAATCCTCAAGAGCGATTCCGAAGCGTTTGCTGCCTTCTGGGAGGCATACCCGAACAAGAAAAACAAGGCTGTTGCCGTGAAGCGTTGGGACGGCATGCGCGTGACGGCAGGGCTTTACGAGAAAATCATGGCAGGGCTTGCCAAGGCGAAGCACAGCATGGAGTGGGCGGAGAGAGGGGGAAAATACATCCCCTATCCCTCAACGTGGCTGAATGCGGAGGGCTGGGAGAACGAATACCGACCGCTTGCGCCGGAGCAGCCAACGCCGCCGCCCACAACGCCCGGCAATGATGCCCTTGCAAGCCGCAGGGAGCTGGCCGGCGGCTAAGGGGAAGGAGCGTGAAGCAGGATGGACGCGTTCAAGGATTTACACAGCGAGGAGACGGAGCGCGCGGCTTTGGGGTGCATGTTTCTGGACAGGAGCGCGGCAGCACTGGGGAAAACGATGCTGCTGGCGGAGGACTTCTACACGCCGATGTATCGGGTGATTTTCGAGGCGATGCAGGGGGTAGAGGAGATCGACGCGGTGACGGTGATGAACGAGCTGGCGCGCAGGGGCGAGGCTGAGAGGATCGGGATTGACCGGATTGCGGGGATTGCGCTCGGGATATCCACGAGCGTTTACCTACGCAGTTACATAGACGACCTAAAGCGGCGGGTGGTGCGGACGGCGCAGGAACTGGCACAGGCGGCATACAGGCAGGACATCGGCGGCATTGACCGGAGCATGGCAGCCATGCGCGGAGACGGCTGGGGCAGCGCGGAGATTGTGACGCTGGCGGATGCCACGGAAAAGCACATCCGCGAGATTGCGGCGTTACGGGAAAGCGGCAAGAAAATCGTCGGCTTGCCGACGGGCTTCACTGACCTTGACCTGATGCTTGGGGGACTGCGGAACGGGGATTTCTGCATTCTGGCGGCAAGACCGAGCATGGGCAAGAGTGCGCTTGCCTTAGACATTGCGAAGCACGCGCAGAAAAGCATGACGGAGCAGACGGACAGGGTGGTTTTCTTCTCACTGGAAATGCCGGACAAGAGCCTCGGAAACCGCGGCTACACATCGGAATTTCTGATTGACAACGACCGCTTTGCGGTGGGGGCGAACGATGCGGCATGGCAGGAAACGCTGCGAGGGGTGGCGGAAAACCGCGCGGACTACGAAAGCGGCGCAGGGCGGATGATCATCCGAGACGAGACGGGGCAGACGGTGGAAAAAATGAGCGCGTTTCTGCACGGCTTACAGGGACAGGGGATTCGCCCGCGGTTCATCGTGGTAGATTACCTGCAGCTCATCGTGAGCAAGGGGCAGGACAGGGTGCGCGAGGTTGGGAACATCAGCCGCGGCTTAAAGCAGATGGCGCGGGACTGGGACTGTCCGGTTTTGGCACTTTCCCAGCTGAGCCGAGGACCGGAAGGGCGCGCAGACCACCGACCGATGCTTTCCGACCTACGGGACAGCGGCGACATTGAGCAGGATGCGGATGTGATTCTGTTCCTTTACCGTGACGAATATTATTTCCCGGACACGGAGAAGAAAAACTGCGCAGAGCTGAACATTGCGAAGCAGCGAAACGGCCCGACAGGCACGATTGCGCTGACATGGATGCCGAGAAGCACGACCTTCCGCAGCGCGGCAGGGTTCCGGGAGACGAAGGAGACACCACCGAAGGAATGGGTGCAGGAACACCTTTGATTTCAGGGGTTTTGATTTCAAGGCGGACGAGGTGATAACATGAAAAACGAGAAGCAGGAAAGCCCGGCGGCAGAGATTCTCTGGCTGCGAGGGCTTCGCGCCTTTGTGGCGGAAAACAGTACAGAGCGGCTTTTGGCGGAGGCGGATGCCCTAGATGCGGCACGCGCGGAGGCGGAGGCGGACAAGCAGGCGCTTTTCCTGCGAACGCTTACGCTAATCGAAAAAGGGGAGAAGGCGGACTTTTACAGCCGGGTGCTGCAATATGCGGAGCTGAAGGAGAGAGAGGAGAAGGGCGGCGCAGAGAAGGCAATCCGCAGGCATTGGGGGGAACTGCAGCAGATGGAAAGAGGGATTTCGGAGCACTACGAAAGGCTGAGGGAGGGGTACAGGTGACGAGCAAGAAAGAGATGGCGCGGCTGATTGCGCAGATGGCGGACACACCGGAGGCAACGCAGTGGCTGCGGGAGAGAAACGAGGCAATGCGCAGGAGCCTGCGGGACATTTCGCTTTCCGCAGTGCAATATGACGCAGTGGGCGGGCGGAGCGGACACGGGGACAGCACAGCCGAGAAGGTTTTGAAGCGAGCGGAGACAGAGGAGCGAATCCGCACAAACGAAAGAGCGATTCGAGACAGGCTGCGCCTACATTCTGACCTTAGCCTTGTGATGGCGGAGGAACTGACGGCGGAGGAGCGGACGATCATCTGGGGAAAGCATGCGGAGCATCTGGCATGGGAGCGGGTGGCGAGGAAGGCGAGACTTTCCAGAACTGCCTGCTTTCGGAAGGAGGCGGAGGGGATGGAGAAGCTTTGCAGGGCTTGGGATGAGAAGGAAAAAGAAAAAAGCAAGGACACCTGAGGTGTCCTTGCTTTTTTGGTGAGACATTTTTTTATTGAGGCGGATTTTTATTTTATGGTAAAATGAAACAATAAACGGAGTTATATTATGGAGGTGAAGAATATGCAAGAAAGATGCGACATGAAAGAGATACAGAAGATGCTAGGTTCTTTCAGTTGTCCGGAGTTAGCAGAATTGAGTGCGCTAGCAACAAAATATAAAATGAATTTTGCTGATTTGGGAATAAAAAGAGATTTGATTGATCCGAAATTAAAGGATAACCTAGAGGAAATATCAAAAGTAATGCGTTTATGGAGAGAAAATATAGATTTTCAATCATTGGAAAAGACAATAGAGACATTCAAGACAAATAATTTTTTTGGAAGTCCTGAATATAGTGCTTTGATTAAGAAAATGGAGGAAATTGCAAAACCGGGTGCAGCTTTGCAAAAATACTGGAAGGGTGCACTGGATACGATGCAAGAAGTGGCTCTCCATAACCCGAATGCGGTGGCAGATTATCTCGAATCAGTAGGGAAAGAGTTTGATTGTTCTGTCATTCAAGAAGAAATATCTTTCAGCGAAGAAGAGATAGAGCATATTTCTTCGGAGGAATTTGCAGAGGCTTTTAAAGAACAGCTTGAAAACCCGGAAGGATTTCAGGAACGGGTTGCGAATTGGACAGAAGGAAAGAAAAAAGAATACTATATTTTAAGGGTAGTATTTAGTATTGTGATTCATATTATATATGATGTAGCACTGCTTCCTTGGTTGCAAAGTCTTGTAAATCTAAAGTGAAGTTAAGAAGAAAATGAAAAAGGCAAGGACTGAGGTGTCCTTGCTTTTTTGTTGAGACAGTCTATTGATATTATCACTAAATTTAGTGATGAAAATTTGTGCAGTTTGTCACTTGGAATAGTGACATAGTTTTGTTATGATAAGAATATGAAAGAAGGAGGTGCATAGAATGGGTATCAGCTATGACAAAATGTTGAAGCTATTCCAAGAAAGAGGTATCACAAGCTACACGATGAAAAAAGAAAAAATCATCGGGCAGGCAACTTGGAAGAAGATTCATGAGGGCGGAAATATTGACACAAAAAGTCTGGGGGCGTTATGTGGGTTTCTGGACTGCCAGCCGGGGGATATACTGGAATATGTGAAGGATTGAAGGGAGTGTATGGAATGAGCGAAAGAGAAATGGCGGCAAGCTTACTGGAAAGAGTTCCTGATTACAAGATGGGCTATGTATTGGCATATTTGCAAGGGATAACAGCGGACGAGGCTGCGGATGATGCTTTTTGTGAAAGGATGTACGAAAGCTATCGGAATGACCCAGATCCGGAGAAGGATGTTACCTATTCTTTAGAGGAGTGCAAAAAGGAATGGGGGCTTGATTGATGTACAGAATCATCATCAAAAAGAGGGCGAAGAAATTCATTGACAAGCTGCCCAAGCAGGAGAAGCTCCGCCTTGTAACAGCCATTGAAGAATTACCGAACGGCAGCGACATCAAGAAAATGAAAGGGCATGACGACCTGATGCGGCTGCGGGTGGGTGATTATCGTGTGGTTTATACGGTAGACAACGGAGAATTGATTGTATTAGTAATTGATGCAGGAAACAGGGGAGAAATTTACAACAGATATTGAACGGAAAGCGCTGCGGAAATGCAGCGTTTTTTTATTTTCTGCGAAAAAATGTACGATTTGGGACGATTTGGGACGATTTGGAACGATTTTGTACGATTTGGAACGATTTGGTACGATTGACATGCTATAGTGGTATACAGGAGAGCTCGCGAGGGGTTCTCCTTTCTTGTTTCCTCCTATAGCAGCGGTGGTGGGGGCGTTTGCGGGCGTTTCTGCCGCCGCCATTATAAAAACATCGAGGATGTATAAACAGGGGGAGAGGGGTGCATAAAATGCGCCGGAAGGGGCTTTTTCGGCGTTTATTTAACTCTTTGGGGAAGTGTTAAGCAGAGGCGGCGAAAAACGGGTTTCTTCCTAATAAGGGGGAGAAAAAGAAATATTTAACACAATATAGTGTTATGTTAAATAAAAAAAGAGCGAGGAAAGCGGCGAAAAGTATTGAAATTTCGGGCTTTCTTGGCTCTTTTGCATTTATGCGGCGATATACGCGCGGAAATTTATGCAAAAATTTTTCGGCACCGAAAACATGAAAAGTGCCGAAAAAAGGGGGGTGAAAAGGTGGCGAGCAAGAACGAAGAAAAGATTTATGAAAACATGAAAAGCCTTGAAGAATGGGCGTTTGCGGGGCTTTCCCAAAAAGAAATGGCGGAAATGCTGGGGATGGCATATTCAACATTTCGGGACCTGCGGAAGAAAATTCCGGCACTTTCGGCACTCTTGAAAAAAAGTGCCGATTTTTTAAAAGCGGAGCAGAAAAAGGAAGTTGAGAAGGTGGAGGTTTCGCTTTTAAACCGATGCCTGGGCTACAACGCGGACATCAAGAAGCACATGAAGGTGAAGAAGCCGATGCAGGGGGCAGACGGCAAGGTTTTGACGGACGCGAATGGGAAGGTCATCACGGAGGAAGTGCTGGAGGAAGTGACGGAGCAGCAGCACGTTCCTGCGGACGTAGGGGCAATCAAATTTTATCTTTTGAACAAAGCAAAGGACAAATGGAAGGAGAACCCCGACAGACTGGAGCTGGAGAAAAAGCGCGTTGCCAACGACACGAAGCGGACGAAGCTGGCGGAACAGGCGGCAAGCGGAACGGGCCCCAGCGGAAAGACGATAGAGGAAATCTTGGAGGAAGCGGAAAGCGGTGGTGCAGATGGCGAGGTATGACGTTTTATGGGACGGGAAGAAATACATTGAAGCCTTTCTTCGCATCAAGACGAAGGAAAACAAGATTGTTCCGTTTCGTTTAAACTCTGCGCAGAAGCGATTATATGAGTGCATCAAGGAGCAGCAGGCAGAGGGCAAGCCGATCCGCATTATCATACTGAAAAGTAGGCAGATGGGCTTTTCCACGCTGACGGAGGCGTTGATTTATTACAAAACGGCGACCAGAAGCAACGTGAACAGCTTCATCATCACGCACAAGGACGAGGCGACCACGAACCTTTTCAACATGAGCAAGCTATTTCAGGAGAGAAACCCTGCGAGACCGCTACTCAAGAACAGCAACGCGAAGGAACTGATTTTTGAAAACCCCACGAAGAACCCGCGCGAAAAAGAGCGGCTTCCAGGACTGAAAAGCAAGATAAAATGTGCAACGGCAGGGGGCAAGGGTGTCGGGCGAAGCGACACATTGACGAACGTGCATGCTTCGGAGCTGGCGTTCTGGCCGGGGGAGATTGGGGAGACCTATTCCGGACTGATGCAGGCGGTGCCGGCGACAAAGGACAGCATGGTTATTATCGAAAGCACGGCGAACGGATTCAATTTTTTCAAAAGCATGTGGGACGATGCGGTTGCCGGCAGGAATGACTACATTCCCTTCTTTGCGGCATGGTTTGAAATGGACGAATACCGCAGAGCATGGCAGGGGGAGCAGCTGACGGAGGAGGAAGAAGCACTCAAGGCTGCCTTTGGACTGGACAACGAGCAGCTGATGTGGCGACGCTGGTGCATCCGGAACAACTGCAACAATGACATGGATCTATTCCATCAAGAATACCCTTCGACACCGGAGGAGGCATTTATTGCGACGGGGGCAGGGGTATTTGACAACAAGGCAATCATCATACGGCTGCGGACGATGGAGGAGAGCCCCAGAAGGGGACGCTTCACCTACACAGAGGCACAGGAGCGGCTTGACCGTATTCTTCTAAAGGAGCGGCACTTTACCGAGGACGAAAAGGGGGAGATTCTTCTTTTCAAGGAGCCGGAGCAGGGCAGACCCTACACGCTGGGCGGAGACACGGCAGGAGAGGGGAGCGATTCCTTTACGGTGCAGGTGATTGACAACATTACAGGGGAGCAGATGGCGCGGCTGAAATGGCAGAGCTGCGACGAGGACACCTATGCAAAGCAGGTTTACTGCTTAGGGCGATATTACAATGACGCACTGGCGGCGGTGGAAACGAATTTTTCCACGCACCCACAGAAGGTATTGGAATACTTACACTACCCGAAGCTTTATGTGCGGGAGATCTACGACAACTACGAGGGCAGGCTGCGGAAAAGTTTTGGCTTCCAAACGAACGGGCTGACGCGCCCTGTGCTGGTGGCAACGATGCAGGAATTCATGCGGAGCAACCTACACCTAGTGCATGACAGGGACACCCTGCAAGAAATGCTTTGCTTCATCCGCAACGAAAAGGGGAGAGCGGAGGCGGAGCAGGGCGAGCACGATGACCTTGTGATGGCTTACGGGATTGCATTGATGGCGAGGGCGAGCGGACAGCAGCGGATGGACATGCCCGAAGAAAAGAAGGAGAAGAAAGCGAAATGGACGGCGGACATGTGGGAGGACTACAGAAACGCCGGAGCGAAGGAGAAGGAATACCTGAAAGAGAAATGGGGCGTGCCATGGTAGTGCATGGTAGCGGTTGAGGCGAAAAGGGGGTGATGGATTGAAATATGTGATGCCCATTGAGGACAGGAAGATGGTGGGCGTGATTGGGGACTATCTCAGGGAGCGAAACGAAAGAGACTATGTGCTTTTTATGACGGGGGTCTACCTTGGGCGCAGAATCAGCGACATTTTGCAATACAGGGTACGAGATCTGAGAGGAAAAGACCGCATTGCCATTGCGGAGCAGAAAACAGGGGAGACAATCCTACTACCCATCAACCCACATTTGCAAAAAATATACAGGGATTTTTTCAAGGGAAAGAAGGACTATGAATTTGCGTTCCGCAACAGCAGGAGCAAGCAGAACACGCCGATTTCCAGAATACGGGTATGGCAAATTCTGAACGAGGCGGCGGATGCGGTGGGCTACAAGGAAAGCCTGAGCTGCCACACGCTTAGAAAGACATTCGCCTACTGGCTTTACATGGACACAGGCGGCGACATTGTGATGGTGCAGGAGGTGCTGGGACACAGCGACCCGAGCATTACGAGAAGATACATCGGGATTGACCAGCAGAAGAAAGAGAAGGCAATCAACGGATTACATTTTTAATTTTTGAATTTGGAAAGGAGGGGACAGCTTGGACGGGAAGAAGAAAGCGCAGGGAAAGCTGCCGCTGTGGCAGGAGAGACTGCGCAGAAACAGCGCAGCGATGCGAGAGGAATTTGACCGCATGGACAAGAGAACCGCCCTTTACAACGGGACGCGAGAGATTGACAAGGTGCCAAACGCGAAAAGCCAAGGCACAGCACAGGCAAGCGGCGTGCGAAACATTGTGGCGGAGCTGATGGAGGCACAGGTAGACAGCAGCTTTCCCATGCCGAAGGTGACGGCAAGAAGGCAGGAGCATGAGGAGCTGGCGAAAACGCTGGAGGACTTCCTGCGGAACGAAACAGACCGCCTGCCATTTGAAATGCTGAACGACATGGACGAGAGAATCACACCCATTCAGGGGGGAGACATTTTCCTTGTGGAATGGGAAAGCAACAGACACACCCACGAGACGAGAGGGGAGCTTTGCGTGAGCCTGCTGCACCCGAGGCAAGTGATTTTTCAGGACGGGGTAAACGAAATCAACGACATGGACTTTATCATTGTGCAGATGGGAATGTCAAAGAAGCATGTAAAGGAAAAATACGGCGTAAGCGTGGATGACGAGACGGAGAGCGACCCCCAGAGCAGAGGCGGCAGAAACACGGCTGAGGACGTTGTGACCGTCAATTTCGGGTATTTTAGAAACGAAAAGGGCGGCATCGGGCGTTACACATGGGTGAATGACATGGAGCTTGAGGACTTGGAGGACTACCAAGCAAGGAAGATGAAACGCTGCACGAAATGTGGGGCGGACATGACAGGCTTGGAGAAGTGCCGACACTGCGGCAACGAAAAGGCGGAGGAATACGACAGCGACGAGATGGAGCTTTTCGAGGACATTGAGACAAGGAACGGCGTGATTCCCATGATGACGGAGGAAGAAACATACCCCGACGGCGGAAACGGCTTGATGATGGACGAATTCGGGAACGCTTACGAGGCTGAGCCGATGACGGTTGAGGTGCCGACAAGGATTCCGAGATATAAGCCCGACATTTACCCTATTGTGGTGCGCAAGAATGTGAGCAGCTGGGGGAAGGCACTGGGCGACAGCGACATTGACAAAATTATGGACCAGCAGAACATGATTAAGAAATGCGACAGCAGGATTCAGGAGAAGCTGGACAAGGGCGGCAGTATTTTCACCAGAAGCGAAAAGACAGAGGTTTCCAAGACGGACGAACAGCTGAGAGAGGTTATCTTTCATGGGGCGGACGAGGCGAACCTTTTCGGGGTACATAATTTACAGGTGGACACGAGCCAAGACCAAGCCGTTGCAGAAGCGAACTACGAGCAGGCGCGGCGCATTTTAGGGATTACGGACAGCTTTCAGGGCAGACCCGACCGCACGGCAACCAGCGGCACGGCAAAGCAGATTGCGGTGGCGCAGAGTGCCGGCAGACTGGAAAGCAAGCGCATTATGAAAAACGCAATGTATGCAGACCTATATGCGGTGATGTTTCGCTTTCTTTTGGCTTACAGCGACGAGCCACGCAGCGTGCGGCACAACAACATTGACGGCAGCACAACCTACAGCGAATTCAACAAATATGACTATCTGGCGCAGGATGCGGCCGGGGAATGGTACTGGCTGGACGATTTCCTTTTCAGCGTAGACAACACCTCAAGCCTTGCAGGGAACAGAGAATCTATGTGGCAGGAGATCCGCATGAATTTGCAGACGGGGGCATTCGGCGACCCGGCAGACCCTGAGACGCTGATTCTATTCTGGGAGATGATGGCAGGGCAGCACTACCCCGGCGCGGCAGAGATTCGGGAGAGACTGGAGAAAAAGAGACAGGAGCAGCTGGCGCAGATGCAGATGCAGCAGACGCTTCCACCGGGGGCACAAACACAGATGCCGCAGGGGGCAGAGCCTATGGGCGTGCCGGACATGGCGGTGGAGGATGCAAGCGGCAGTGCGATGGAGATGATGTTGTAGTGGAAAGCAAAAGGAGGTTTGACAGGTGGAATGTAAAGAATGTGGCGTGGAGCTGATGATCAGCGACAGGGGGAAGCTGCTGTTTGAAAATGACGACAGGGCGGACATGCCGACAAGGGCTTACTATATCTACAAATTCAAATGCAGAAACCCTGCATGCGTGAACTATGACAAGGAGGTTCACGAGGAGAAGGTTTATATTGACGATTGATGAAAGGCTGGCAGCGAAAGCAACCGGCTTTTTATATTACCGCCCTGCGGAGCGGAGATATTTTCTAAATCCGTAGTGGTAGCGGAATCTCCTCTTGCTTATGACGAGCGAACGTCTGACCGACAGGTTGGGTGAGGCGAGGAATAAGAGGAGATTGTTAGCGGTTTCCGAAGCAAAGCGAGGAAAACCAACATTAAGCGGAGTGGGCGTAGGAAATGAGGAACGGCGAAAGGGGGTGAACGATATGAGAAAGCATGGAAACGGGCTGGAAGTTGGTAGAGCCGGCACGATGGAAGTGAAGGCAACAAAGGGTGCGGAAAGCACAAAAGCACCCAAGAAGCAGACAGGCGGCGACCTGAGAAGTAATAAGCGCTAAGCGCTAACTTGAAATCAGGATTTCAAGTTGGGAGACAGAGGAAGGAACAGAGCAGTTCCGGCGCAGGCTTGAAACTGCCTGTTCTCCTCGGCGAAAAGGAGGAAAGTAGAATGGACGGAATGGACGGATATAACGAGGATTTCTGGGGCGAGGACTTCTTGGAAGGAGAGGAAGGCATAGTAGCGGACGTTGGCCTCGACCATGAGGAGCGAACGTCTGACCGAAGGTTGGGTGAGGCGACGAATGAGGACAACGTGTTAGCGGTTTCCGAAGCGGAGCAAGGAAAACTGACCGACCATGCAGGCACAGAGGGTGCGGAAGGTGCAGAAGGCGCAGAGGGCGGCGAGGGCGGAGAGCCTGCGGACGATGACGAGGGGTTCAGCCCTGCGCTTTTGGCACGCATTGAGGCGGAAACGCAAAAGCGTGTGGATGCGAGCATTGCAAGGCAGTTTGAGGGGATTTTGAACCCCTACACGAACAAGCCGATTTTGACAGAGGCAGACCTGACTGCTTACCGCAGTGCATTTGCGGCGGAGGAGCAGAGACAGCAGCTGGAGGAAATGGGCGTTTCCAAGGAGGTTTTGGACAACTACATTCAGAACCACCCTGCCATGCAGCAGGCACAGCAGGTGATCCACCAGCAGGAGCAGCAGGCGGCGAACGACTTTATGGCGAAGGAATTTGAAGCGATGAAGAAGGAGTTTCCGGACTGCGGACTGGAAAGCCCCCAGCAGCTGAACGAGACAGAGGCAGGCAGACGCGCCCTGCAGATGTGGGCAAACGCCCCCGGCATTACGCTTGCGGATGCCTACGCGGCAACGCACAGAAAGGAAATCAGCAAGAAGCAGAGCGCAGCGGCAAAGCAGGCTGCCATGAACGAAATGAACAGCAAGGGACACCTGCGCCAGACGAAGGGAAGCACCGCAAAGGGAGATGTGCCGGCAGAAATTGCGGCGGAATACAAAAAATATTTCCCCAATGCAACGCATGAGGAAATTGCGGAAATGTACAGAAAAAATTGTGAAAGTAGCGAAATCTACTCTTGATTATGACGAGCGAACGTCTGACCGATAGGTTGGGTGATGGTATGCACGCCGAAGATAGACGGCGGCGGCAAAGCCGACTTTGCAAAGCAAAGTGCTGACGGAGGAATAAGAGGAGATTGGTAGCGGTTTCCGAAGCAAAGCGAGGAAAACTGACCAATTTATAGCGAATAATGAAAAGGAGTGAGAGAACATGTTTAAAGTAAAAGACAGACAGAACAGCTGTGTAGAGCCTTTTGAGTTTTTGCCTGCGAAAAGCGGCGAGGTCTACGCCTTGGGCGAGGCACTGACCTATACGAACGAGGTGACAAAATGCGCGGCAACGGCGAAGCCTACACACATTTGCATGGGCCCCGGGGACGGAAACGTGGTTCCCGTGATGCCTGTGCTGGCAACGACAAGATTTGAAGCACCCTATGACGCAAAGCCTACGGCAGGGACAGCGGTGACACTGGGGACTACGGCGGAAAGCGTGACAGCGACCACGACAAACGGCGTTTTCACAGTGACGGATGTGGACGAGGCGGCGGGCGTGTGCTGCGGCTTTTTTAAATAACTTGAAAGCAGGATTTCAAGGAATCAATCAAACATAACGGATGCAGTCAGAGGATGACTGCTTTTTTATTGCAAAAAAAAGGAGTGAACTACATGAGCGGAATTATTTTTTCTCAGGCAAGCGGCCTGAACGACAGCGTTTTCGGCAAGAGTCAGGAGCCTATTAAAAGCATGATTACAGCCGGCGTAGAAAGCTTTGAGGAAACCAGCCTGCTGAGCAAGATTTTCTACATGGACAAGACAAAGAACTTTGCGGAGAAATATGCAACCATGACCTCTCTTGGCAACTTTCAGGATGTGGGCGAGAACGGCGCGACACCACAGGACAGCTTTCAGGAGGGCTTCTGCAAGGTGATTGAACCCAGCACATGGAAGCTGGGCTTTTCCATCACTGCGGAAATGATGGAGGACAACAAAATCGGCGATATCAGCAATGCGGCGAAGCGTTTTACCACAAGCTACGGCAGAACGAGAGAGCAGTTCGGCGCAGCACTGCTTTCCAACGGACACAATGCAAAAATGAAATGGGGCAAAAAGGAATACAGCATTACCTGTGCGGACGGCAAGCCCTTCTTCTTCAAGGAGCACCCCAGCAAGGTGGACGGCGTTTCGCTGAAGCAGAGCAACCTGTTCAAAGGGGCATTCAGCGTGCTGACACTGGACGCGGTGCAGGAGGCCATGCAGGACTTCAAGGATGACAAGGGGAACCTCTTGAACGTGAAGCCCGACACCATCATTATTCCCAACAGCGGTCCTCTGAAAAGAGCGGTTCTGGCGGCGGTCGGCAGTGAGCTTGACCCCAGAACGAGCAACAACGCTTGGAACTTCCAGTGCGGCTTGTGGAACGTGCTGGTATGGGCGGAACTGCCTAAGACCATCGGCGGCGAGCCTTACTTCATCCTGATGGACAGCGACTACATGCAGCAGTACGAATGCATGCCTTGGCTGGACAGAATTAAGCTGAAGGTGGACAGCTACATTGACCACAACACAGATGCCAATGTATTCAAGGGCAGAAGCAGATTTGCGGCAGGCTTCAACAACTGGAGAGGTGCGGCGTTGTGTGGCGCAGGCTTAACCGGAGGCACAGATTTGACTGCGCTGAACGCTTAAGTCAAAATCAGGATTTTGACTTGGGGGGACAGAGGAATGAACAGATCAGTTCCGGCGCAGGCTTGAAACTGCCTGTTCTCCTCGACGGAAATGAATTCCGTCTGCGGATGAGATGCGGGGACACCCCTGCACCCCGTAGGCGGTTATTGAGAAATGCAAAAAGGGAAGGAGGCACGGGCGAATGAGCATTACTTGGAAGGAATTACAGGAAACGTGCCTGCGGAAGATGGACAGCTTGGACGGGGTGGCTCTGGCGAAGGACAGCAACAATGCGGCATACCTTTACGGTATGCCTGCCGCCGCCAATGAAGCCCTGATGCTTTTGGCAACGAACGGGAGATACTGGAAGAAGCTGCTGACCATTACGCAGAAAAAAGGGGAGACCGCCACAGAGGGAGAGCCTTTGGGCGGTTTTCTTGCCTACGACCTGCGGCAGCTGGCAGAGGGCTTTTACTGCATCGACAAAATCAAGCGGGCAAGCGGCACAGAGTACGGCACCTATTCAGGCTATTTGATGGAGGGTGACCATGTGCTGCTGCTGCCGGCAGAGGACGAAGGGACGTTCCGCATTTGGTACAACGCGTACCCCACGCGGATTACGGCGGAAACGGCGGCAGACTTTCCCATTGACCTGCACGAGGAGGCGGCGCATTATGTGGCGCACTACATGGCAGGGCAGCTATACAAGCATGACGACATCAGTATTGCACAGATTTACATGAACGAATTCTTTGAATGGATGGAGCGGCTTGCGGAAAGCGGACGAAAGGCAGACGGCAGGAACGCCGGCAGCGGCGGCTGGGTCAGCGTGAAGGGGTACTACTAGGCGTAGCCATTAAGTCAAAATCAGGATTTTGACTTGGGAGACAGAGGAATGAACAGATCAGTTCCGGCGCAGGCTTGAAACTGCCTGTTCTCCTCGGCGGAAATCAATTCCGCCTGCGGAACGGATGCGGGGACACCCCTGCACCCCATAAAGATAGGAGTGATGAAGAATGGGGAGATTCAGTGTACCTTCCTCTCCTGCCAGAAACGTGGTGAAGATTGAGACCTTCAAGGGGGTTGACCTAAACAGCAGCCCCAGCAACGTGGAGATTACCCGAAGCCCCAACGCGCCGAACATGATGCGAGATGTGCCGGGGAAGGTGCGCAAGCGGCAGGGCTACGAAAGAATTGCACAATTTTCCGGCAAGCGCATCAACGGGGTTCACATTCTCAGGAGCGCAGAGAAGAACGAGGAACGGGTACTGATTCATGCAGGAGACAGCCTTTATCTGGAGGGGAAGGCGATTTACACAGGGATGGCGGATGAGAGAAGCGTGGGGCGGCAGTTCTACGGCAAGCTATTCATTTTTGACGGGAAAAAGGCACTTTGCTACGGCGAATTTGAAACAGAGGAAAAAGCCACAGCAGAGACGGAGACGAACAAGGAGGAAAAGCCGAAGGCATTCATGGTAAAGAGCTTAGAGGATGCGGCATACATCCCGACGGTGATTATCAGCCGAAAGCCGACCGGCGGCGGCACAACGCTTGAGCCGCTCAACCTAATCGGGCGGAAATGGAAGGAAAGCTTCCTTTCGGACGGGACGGCGAAGGTGTACCAGCTGACGACAACGGAGCTGGACGCGGACAAGGTGACCGCACGCATCATGACGAAGGAAGGCGAATGGACAGAGAAGAAAGAAGGCACAGATTTCACGGTGGACAGAAAAAAAGGAACTGTGACCTTTACGACCGCGCCGGGGGCAAGCCCTGTGGTGGGGTATGACAATGTGGAGATTACGGCGGCAAAAACACGAAAGGGCTATGCCGAGAAAATCAACAAATGCAAAATCATTTCCTTATTCGGCGTGAACGGGGCAATGGACAGGATGTTTCTTTCCGGCAACCCGGACTTTCCGAACCGAGACTGGTACTGCAAGATGGCGGACGGGTTTTTTTGGGGTGACCTCTGGTACAGCACGCTGGGGCAGGACGGCAGCGCGATTGTTGGCTACAGCATCATCAACGACAGGCTTGCGGCGCACAAGAGCGACGCAGAGGAGGGGCGAAACGTCATCCTCCGCAAGGGGGAAATGGGCGAGAAGGACGCGACCTTCCCCGTCATCGGGACGCTGACGGGCAGAGGGGCTTTAGGCAGCCACACCTTCGGATACCTTGGGAGCGAGCCACTCTTTTTAACCGACATTGGCATTATGGCGATTACGGCGGCAGACCTGACGGGGGAGAAATACAGCCAATCGCGCAGCTACTACATCGACAATGCGCTGACGGCGGAAAAGGGACTTGCGGATGCGTACGCATATATCTGGCGTGATTTTTACCTCATCAGCACCGGAGGCGGCAGGGTTTACCTTCTGGACGGCTTACAGAAAAGCTACGAGAGAGACAACCCCTACAGCAGCTTTCAATACGAATGCTATGTTTGGGAGAACGTGCCGGCAAGGGTTTTATGGGAGGATGCCGAGGGGCGGCTTTGCTTTGGGGATGCAGAGGGAAACATCTTCCGATTTTTTGACGATGTGACGAACCAGAAAAGCTACAACGACAACGGCAGGGCGATTTCAGCCAGATGGGACACGGCGGAGCTTTCCGGAAAGCTTTTCTACAAGAACAAAAACTTCCGCCGGCTTGACTTTGTGCTTGCGCCTGCGATTGCAACGGGGGCGAAGGTTTTTGCACAGGTGAAGGGGGTCTGGAGTGAGGTTTTCGACAGCGGCGCGCGGGCGATGTACTTCGACTTTACGCACATCAACTGGGAGAGAATCAATTTTTCGACAGACGACACGCCCAGAACGATTGGCGGCAAGATAAAAATTAAGAAGGTGGACAAGGTTGCATTCAGCCTACGCAACGAGCAGCTGAACGAGCCATTCGGGATTTATTCTTTAGCCATGGAGTACACAGAAAACGGTAACTACAAGGGGTAAGGGGCGGCGTAGCCGCTAAGTCAAAATCAGGATTTTGACTTGAGAGACAGAGGAAGGAACAGATCAGTTCCGGCGCAGGCTTGAAACTGCCTGTTCTCCTCGACGGAAGTAAATTCCGTCTGCGGATTGGATGCGGGGACACCCCTGCACCCCGCAGACGACAAAAGGGGGTGTTTTTATTATGGCAGATACGAAAAGAGAGGAAGCTGCGGCTTATGCGATTGCACCGGAGAGCTTGGTGGGCAAGGGCGTTTCGGCACAGACAAACCCCATGGAGAAGCCGGAGGACGAGGCGAAGGCGGTGTTTGACGAGCTTTCCAAGGACATTATCATTCCTGCCTTCAACCGCTTTGTGCTTTTCATG
>OGHH01000757.1_pt1 | contig 30689 bp, 21 predicted proteins | sample 1571471 | NCBI WGS metagenome assembly OGHH01 (sample SAMEA2581936, study PRJEB24529) | metagenome | biome: Human gut stool | place: China | collected 2011
TTTTGTTGGTTGCGGAGACAGGACTTGAACCTGCGACCTCCGGGTTATGAGAAATCTAAAAATCGTGCGTTACAGTGATGTTTTGTTGGGTTTGGTGGTATTGTGTACCAAGGCTCAGAACTGATTTTGTCCCATGTGTACAAAAGGGTGCTATACGGTGCTGACCCGTTCCAACCCCTTTTGGGGGCAGTTTTGGGGGCAAATCTGCAAGACGAATTCTGACTTGCGCCGCTCAAATAAATGCGCAGCTTTGGTTCCATTGAGAAAAGTGGATACTCATATCACAGGGTTCACGCAAGTGAAAAGCCCAACGAACTGGTGATGAAATTTTACTCTCTAGCAAGAAGTTGTACGCAAGCCAACTCTACACCATCCCTGCACACCGCCCCTGTCACCGCGAGAAACGCCCTTGTTTAGGCGCATTCACACCGCGTCGGAGAGGTGCCCTCCCAGCCAAATATTGCCCCAAATTCCCCGTTTTCCGGGGATTTTTTATTTTACAGCAAAGGCATTTACCTGAACGGGATTTCCCTGTACAGGTAAATCCTGCACAAATAAATAATTAAATAAATAAAATACTAATATACTATCGTATCCTATCCGTAAAACTACAAAAAATTGGATTCATCCCGCTATGGTCTTACGGCCATGCGTACAACTTACCACCGGAGAGTACAACTTACGATTGCAAACCGCCCCTGCCAAGTTGTATAATTAAAGCACCGATAGTTCGCGCAAAAGCTGGTGCAAGAGCATGAGCGCTTTTGCGAACACGCTGGGCGGCGCGCTTATTTTCGGCATGGCGGATGACGGGCAGATCGTTGGGCTGACCGAACCCGACAGCGACGCCGAGAAAATCAGCGAGATCATCAAGACGCGCATGGAGCCTATCCAATAGTACGATATACCGTGAAACTGCGCGCCGTTCGGCGCGATTTTATGCGCTGCGCGCAGCCAGCGGTGCGGCGCGGTCACTGCGCCCGCAGGCGCGTTTCGGAGCGCAACCGCCGCACAGCGGCGGCTCTTAGCGCGGAGATAGACACGCGCCCTACATTTCTACCCGAAAAAGGGCTTTTTCGACAAACTGAAGCGGGCGAACATTTCTGTTCGCCCGCTTTTTACGGTCTATAAAACTTTTTTAGCCTTTCACGCTACCCAGTGCAACGCCCCGGACAATGTACTTGGAGAGCAGCAGATAGACAATCATAACCGGCAGAATGGCGATGGTGATCATCATATACACCTTACCCATATCGAACTTCAAAAAGTCCGCGCTGCGCAGCTGTGCAACCAGTATGGGCACCGTTTTCCACTTGGCATCGTTGATGATCAGCGCCGGGATAAAGTAGTTGTTCCACGCGCCCACAAAGCTGAATATCGCCTGCACCGCCATAGCGGGCTTCAGGATTGGCAGAATGACCGTGTTGAAGGTGTGGAACTCCCCCGAGCCGTCAATACGCGCCGCGTCAATAATGTCGCGCGGCAGGCTCGAATCCATATACTGCTTCATGAAGAAGAACACCGTCGGCGCGGCAATGCTCGGCAAAATCAGCGGCCAAAGGGTGTTGGTCAGCTTCATCGAGTCCATCAGGTTCAAAAAGCCGAGCGCCGAAACCTGTGTGGGCATCGTCATGATGAGCAGAATGACGGTAAAGGCCAGCTTGCGCAGCTTGAAGTCATACGCATAGATGGCGTAGGCCGTCAGTGCGCTGAAATAGACCGACAGCGCCGCACAGGCAGCCGACACGATCAGGCTGTTGCGCAGACCGGTCAGGATCGGCACATTGGCATCATGGGTGGTGTTGAAGAAGTTAACGCCAAAGCTGCCGCGGGGCAGCGGGTCAAACCCCTGCTGGATGGTAAAGTTGTTGTGCGTGGCGTTGACGATCAGCACATAGAAGAAGAACAGGCAGATAAAGCAGAGGACAAACAGCACGATATAGGCCACTGCACGCTGCAGTGTCAGCATAGGGTCGTGAATTTTGCTTGCCTTTGCGGTAGTGGTGGCTGCAGTTTTGGTTTCGTTCGGCATACCGTTCACGCTCCTTCCTTAGTGATGCTTAGCGGCCGCTTTGGCTGCCTTGATGCGGGCTTTCTCAGCCTTGCGCTGCTCACGGGTCAGGCCGTCATCCTCCTGCGTGAGGGTAAAGTAGATGATGACGCAAAGCACCGCGCAGAGCAGGAACATCAGCACCGAGATAGCGCCGGCTGTGCCGTAGTTTTTGCTGTACAGGTGCTGGTTCAGGTACATGATAATGGTGTTGGTCGAGCCGTTCGGGTCGCCCTTGCCGTTGGTCAAAACCTGCGGCACATCAAACATCTGCAGGCCGCCGATGAGGCTGGTGATCAGCGTGTAGACGAGCAGCGGGCGGATCAGCGGGATCGTGATGCGCCAGAACATTGTGGTCGAGGATGCACCGTCCAGCTGGGCGGCCTCATACAGGCCGGGGTCCACACCCATGATGGCAGCCATCAGAATGATGGTCGTATTGCCGAACCACATCAGGAAGTTCATCAGCCCAACCAGACCGCGCGCTGTCCAGACATTGGAAAGCCAGCGCACCGGCTCGGCCACAATGCCGAGCTTGAGCAGGATCGAGTTGATCGGCCCTGTCTCCGCGTTTGAAAACAGGGTAAAGAACAGCATGGCGAACGCCGATGCCATGATAAGGTTGGGCATATAAATGACGGTCTTGAAGAAGCCCTGAAACCGCAGCTTCAACCGAAGATCGGTAAACCACGCCGCCAGCACCAGTGATACAATAATCTGCGGGATAAAGCCCATCAGCCACATGATCATGGTATTGCTGAAATACTTCGGCACCTCTTTGATCATGGCGGCATAGTTTTTCAGCCCTACAAAGTTAGGGCCGATGATCTTTAAGCCGCTGCGGAAATACTCAAAGAAGGAATAGTAGATGGTCGTTGCCAGCGGCCAGAACTGGAAGATGAAAAAGGTAATAAAGAACGGCGCCAGAAATATATAGCCCCATTTGGCGTAGCTCATGCCCTTTCTCTTTGTTTTCATAGGTCTCGCCCTCCTTAGCTGTGTGGGCATTGCCCTGCTGGGGGCAGAGCCTTTCAAAATCTGATAAAAACAAAACCAGAGGCGGGCGTCTCTCCCCGCCCCTGGCATGGCGTTTGCGGTTCAGTTCGTTTTGTTCAAGGTAATACCGCATAATTCTAAGTGCCGATACGGCGAGCGAGGTGCGGCAGCTGCCGGAGCGGTGCTTAAGCCGTCAGGCGGGAATTGTGCGGTGTTGCCTTAAGGTCACGCAGGTATTTATGCAGGCCATTCGACGCTGCTCAGCTCAGGATACTTGACCTTGATCTGATCCTCGAAGTTCTTCTTCGCGGTCTCAAGGTCAACCGTGCCGTCAAAGTAATCCTTGAAGCAGCTCTGGAAGGTCTCGTTGCAGCCCTGATCATACGGACCGGCGTTGGACATATCAATGGTAGGTGCAACCTCTGCAAAAAGGGCAATGTGGTTCTGGCCGCCGAGGAATGCGGAGCCGAAGTTCGGGTCAGCTGCGATGGAATCCATAGCGCTCTTGCAGTTGGTGTAGTCCTGCGTATCCTCGGTGATCTTGGTCATGATGTCGGCATCGCAGGTCAGAGAGTACATGACATCCTTGATCGTGGGGATGTTGTCAGTGCCGGCTGCTGCGCAGATCCAGGTGCCGCCCCAATAATAAGGCTGAGGGCCCTGGCAGACTGCGTAATCGCCGAAGATACCGTTGCCGACTTCCTGCTTGCCTCCCTCAGACTCAGGCGTGGCCAGAGAGTTGCCCAGCAGGGTGAAGTTGATGCCCCAGGTGGAGTAGAAGAAGCCGAAGACCTTGCCGTTGGGGCCCTGGTCGGATGCCCACTGGCTGTCCCACAGGCTGGACTTGTTGTTGTACCCCTTGTCGGTGTACTCCTTGGTCTGATCGACCCACTTCATGATGTTCTCATCGACGGTGACGGTGGTGCCGGTGACCCAGGGCGCTGCCACGTTGTTGGAGAAGGTGCGGTATGCGTCATCGAAGCCGGACAGCATCTTGTAGCCCTTGGCGGATGCCTGTGCGGCGACGTCGTTGAACTTGTCCCAATCGGAGAGGTAAGTCTGGACTTCGGTGGGATCATCGGTGCCCAGAACATCCTTTGCGATGCTGCGGCGGTAGGCGAACAGGCCCGGCGTCGCCTGCCAGGTGGTGCCGCGCTGGCTGCCATCGACGGTGACGATGTCCTTGGTGTACTGATACTGACCGGCCAGGTCGGCGTCGGTCAGGCCGATGTCCTTCTTGACATCCAGAACGTAATCGGAATCGACATACTTCAGCGCGTAGTCGGCCTCGATCAGGAAGATATCAATCTTATCATCATCGGCTGCGGAGTCCTGGCTCAGCAGGGCCTCGTCCAGCTTGTTCTGATAGTTGTTGTTCTCGTTGGCATTGATGGTCCACTTCACGGTCGTGCCATCCTTCAGGGTGGTGGTGGACTTATCCGATGCGATTGCGGAGACTTCAGGGTAATAATCGTTGAAGCGGCTCTGGAATTCGTCGTTCCAGCACCAGATGTTCAGCACCTTGCCCTGTGCGGCAGGCCCGGCTGCGGCAGAAGAAGCGGCTGCAGAGGAGGCTGCGGTCGAGCTGGCAGTGGAAGAACTGCCGCCGCATGCAGAAAGCGCTGCGGTGATGGCGACTGCACCAGAAGCGACCAGAAAATTACGACGCGAAATCTTTCTCATAGTAGAAAACCTCCTTCAATGGTTCTCATGCAAACGAAATCTGTTTTGTTTTATCAAAGCTCCGGTCCGCCCGGAGCCGAGGAACTAGATTTGGACCGGTCGGCCGACGGAGTCGCCTTCCAACAGTTTGCCGGTCACGAGCAGCTGCTCGGCCAGTGTCACACGCGGGTGCTCGACCATCTGCACCAGCTTGTCTGCGGCGGTGCGCCCCAGCATCATGGTGTTCTGCTGGTAGGTCGCCAGCTGCGGCTTCATGACGCGGGAGAGGTAGATGCCGTCGTAGCCCATCACGGAGATGTCCTCCGGGATGCTCAGCCCCGCCTCCGCGATGGCATTGTAGCCGCCCATGGCAGAGAAGTCATCGGGGAAGAGGATGCAGGTGGGCCGCTGCGGAAGCGCCAGCAGTGCTTTCGTTTCCTGTGCGCAGCGGGCGGCGTCGTGGTAGATGCCCTCCCGCACATACACATCCGGAACTTCCAGCCCCAGCTCATCGCAGCTCTTGTAGAAGCCCGCCAGACGGTTCTCGGTAACGGCGGTCCGCTCGCCATGGATGAAAGCGATGCGGCGGTGGCCCTGGCGGTATGCCGTGCGGACCAGCGCCGAAAGGCCGGCCACGTTGTCCGAAAGGACTGCCATCCGGTTGTTGAACACGTGGTCGATCGTGACGACCGGCACATCGCTGTTCACCAGCTCGATCACCTGCGGGTCTGTGAAATCCACACAGGCGATCACGGCTCCGTCCACCCCGCGGTAGTGGCAGTGCTCCAGATAGGTCATCGTCTTGCCGCCGAGGTTCCGGTTGATAAAGGTGATATCGTAGCCCAGCTGCTCGACCCGGACTTTGAAGCTGTCCAGCACAGCGGAGAAATATTCGTGTGCCAGGCCGCTCTGCCGTTCGTCCACGAACAGGACGCCGATGTTATAAGTACGGTTGGTCTTCATGGAGCGGGCCGCCATATTGGGAACATAGCCCATCCGGCGGGCCGCCTCCCGAACACGGGTGCGGGTGGCCTCGGAGATATCCGACTGGCCGTTGAGCGCCTTGCTCACCGTGGCCACCGAGACCCCGCATTCCTGCGCCAGATCTTTCAGGGATGACATTTCGTCGTCCTCCTCTCAGGAACCGATTGGTTCTGAACGAATCCTAAATCGTTTTCGCAACTTCAATATAGCGCATTTCGCATCAAAAATCAAGCGCAAACGAAAATCTTTTGTGTCGATTGCCATGATTTTGGCGGTTTGTTCGATTTTCGGCGAATCAAATTATGCAGTTTGCTCCATTTTCGTTCCCTTTCGCTCATTTTCGAATATTTTTTCGCTTCCTGCTTTCGTATCGGCGGGGATATTCTGACAGGATCTTATTATTACTTTAGAATGGGGATTTTCTTTCCCAGTTTGGAGCCTGTGGGCCGGTTCCAGAAGGCGCAGCGCTTCCCCCGCCCCGCCTGCTTCACACGAAAAAAATTCGTTCTCTCTTCAAAATCATTACAAAATCCTTACAATTCCGCCGAGATCCGCTTCCTGCCCGGTGCGTTGTATATTTCATAAAACCACTTGAATTTCGCTGTGGAATCGGTTATCCTTAAAGCAGCGTAATCGTTCTCTCTTTTCTTGCAGCGCGTTCTTAATCGTTTTCGCTTTTCTGATGGTTGCAGCGCGTTTCCTGTTTTTGCAAAGGAGGAACTGATCGTATGAAATTCGGACATTTTGATGATGTGCATCGGGAATACGTGATCGACACGCCCCGCACGCCCCTGCCCTGGATCAACTATCTGGGCAGCGAGGACTTCTTCAGTCTGGTGTCCAACACCGGCGGCGGCTACAGCTTTTACCGGGATGCGCGGCTGCGCCGCATCACCCGTTACCGCTACAACAACTCTCCGCTGGACATGGACGGCCACCGCATCTACATCAACGACGGCGGCACGATCTGGAACCCCGGCTGGCAGCCCACCAAGACCGAGCTGGACGCCTACAGCTGCCGCCACGGTCTGGGCTACACCATCCTGACCGGTGAGAAGAACGGCATCCGCGCCCAGCAGGAGCTGTTCGTCCCGCGCGGCGACGCCTGCGAGATCGACCGCCTGACGCTGGAAAACAAGACCGATGCCCCCCGCACGCTGGATGTGTTCAGCTACGTGGAGTTCTGCCTGTGGGACGCCATGGACGACAGCTCCAACTTCCAGCGCAACTTCTCCACCGGCGAAGTGGAGGTCGTGGGCAGCGCCATCTACCATAAGACCGAGTACCGCGAGCGCCGCGACCACTACGCAGTGTTCTGGGCCAACACCCCGGTCACCAGCTTCGACACCGCCCGCGACGCCTTCTGCGGCGTATACGGCGGCCCCGCCGAGCCGGAAGCCGTCAAGGCGGGCCGCTGCTCCAACAGCATCGCCCACGGCTGGGCCCCGGTCGGTGCCCACCACTTCCACCTGACCCTGGAAGCCGGGGAGACCCGGACCATCCTCTTCGGTCTGGGCTATATCGAGAATCCCGTGGACGAAAAGTTCACTGCCCCCGGCGTCATCAACAAGACCCGCGCCGAGGCCATGATGGCCCGCTACGCCACCGACGCTCAGGTGGACGAAGCCCGCAGAGCGCTGGCCGACCACTGGGACAAGCTGCTCTCTACCCTGCAATTGCACTCCGGCGACGAGAAGCTGGACCGGATGGTCAACCTGTGGCACCAGTACCAGTGCATGGTCACCTTCAACATGAGCCGCTCGGCCAGCTACTACGAAAGCGGCATCGGCCGCGGGATGGGCTTCCGCGACAGCTGCCAGGATCTGCTGGGCTTCGTCCACATGATCCCGGAGCGCGCCCGCGGCCGCATTCTGGATATCGCCGCCACCCAGTTCGAGGATGGTAGCGCCTACCACCAGTATCAGCCCCTGACCAAAAAGGGCAACCGCGATGTTGGAACCGGCTTCAACGATGACCCGCTCTGGCTCATCGCAGGCACCGCCGCCTATCTCCGCGAGACCGGCGACTGGTCCATTCTGGACGAGTCCGTCGCTTTTGACAACGATGTGAGCAAGGCACAGCCCCTCATGGAGCATCTGCGCCGCAGCTTCCGCTTCACCCGCACCCACCTCGGCCCCCACGGCCTGCCCCTCATCGGCCGCGCCGACTGGAACGACTGCCTGAACCTGAACTGCTTCTCCGAGCACCCCGGCGAGAGCTTCCAGATCACCGGCCCCAGCGAAGGCCCGGTGGCCGAAAGCGTTTTCATCGCGGGCATGTTCGTCAAGTACGGCAGCGAGTACGCCGACCTGTGCGACCACCGCAGCCTCCCGGAGGAGGCCGCCGAGGCCCGCGCCGCCATCGCGGAAGTCGAGCAGGCCGCTCTGACCGCCGGCTGGGACGGTGCCTGGTTCCGCCGCGCCTACGATGCCTTCGGCCAGCCCATCGGCAGCAAGGAATGCGACGAGGGCCAGATCTTCATTGAGCCGCAGGGCATGTGCGTCATGGCGGGCATCGGCAAAACGACCGGTCAGGCCGAACAGGCGCTGAGGAGCGTGAAAGAGCGGCTCGACACCCGGTACGGCATCGTTCTGCTCCAGCCTGCCTACACCACCTACCGCCTCAACCTCGGCGAAATCTCCAGCTACCCTCCGGGATACAAGGAGAATGCAGGCATCTTCTGCCACAACAATCCGTGGATCAGCTGCGCCGAGACTGTGCTTGGCCACGGCGACCGTGCCTTTGAGGTCTACAAGAAGACCTGCCCCGCCTACATTGAGGACATCTCCGAGATCCACCGCACCGAGCCGTATGTCTACAGCCAGATGGTCGCCGGCATCGACGCCCCGACCTTCGGCGAGGCAAAGAACAGCTGGCTGACCGGCACCGCCGCCTGGACCTTCTTCAATGTCAGCCAGTACATCCTCGGTGTGCAGCCCACGCTGGACGGCCTGAAGATCGACCCCTGCATCCCACACACGCTGCCCGGCTTCACCGTCACCCGCCGCTACCGCGGGGCCGTGTACCACATCCGGGTCGAGAACCCTGACGCCGTGCAGAAGGGCGTGAAGCACGTCACCGTCAACGGTGCTCCCATCCCCGGCAATGTGCTCCCCATCGCCCAAGCTGGCGAGACCGTGGAAGTCACGGTGGTCATGGGATAAAGTTCTAATCGTTAAAGCCCCCGGCCAGAGACTCCAACATCTCTGGCCGGGGGTTCTTTTTGCGCTTTCTTACCAGCGCGTCATATTCTTTTCAAACTTGGCGGTATACGCTTCTTTCAGCTCCTGCTCGCTGATTCCATAACACAGCAGGACATCGTTGTAATACATGAGCACATCCGCCATTTCTTCCACAAGATGCTGCCGTATCGCTGCATCCTCAACAGCAGTTTTGTCCCCGTTCTTTTTAATGATGTCGATGACCTCTCCGACTTCACCGAGCATCCATAATAGTTTATGTTTGCCCGCTTCCGGGCCGATCAGCTCCCACTTGTCTTTGTATTTTTCCTGTAGGGCCTGCTACATCGCAAGCATTTCTTCTACCGTAAAATCGCCCATTCGCTCCTCCGTAAATTCAATCACACTTCTCGTTTCACCCAGTGTCAGGTAAACCGTTTACTTATCAGCCTGTTCTAACGCAATATCTGTCACTTCACGAAGCTTTGCCTGCAAAGCTTCTTTATCCGGCAGACAAAGTTTATAATCAGAAACCAACGTTGGAGACATACTGCGGCTCAATGCGTACTCTACCACAGCATCGTCTTTACTTGCACAGAGAACAACACCTACACTGGGATTTTCATTTGGTTTTTTCACGGTACGGTCAAGAGCTTCCAGATAAAAGTTGATTTGACCAATATGTTCCGGCTTAAATTTTCCGATTTTTAACTCAATGGGAACAAGGCAGGACAGCATGGATCGCTCATAGTACGCACTGTCCATTTGACGTTCCAATTCGCGTTTTGAATAATGTTCTTTTACACAAAGAGAAAGATAAAAATGCCGTTCTTCTGCGGATTTGGAACCAGACATAATCAGCAGATGATTCGTCCAGCTGACTTGTGTCACCAGTGGTGACACAAAGACTATCGTTCTCACCCATTCAAAAACGCATCTGCCTGCCGCAGTATTTCACGGGTCGAATCAAAGGTCAATGCTTCCACGGCGTTTTCAAACGGCAGCCATTGAATTGCTCTGACCTCTTCCTCCTGCGCTCTCGCATCCGTATGCTCTGCATATGCCAGAAAGAGCACCACGGTTTTCATGCAGTCCATCCTGGGAGAATACGCGATGGTTTTCCGAAACCCTTCCACAAACTCCACATCAAGACCTGTTTCTTCCCGAATCTCCCGCTCTGCCGTTTGAAGTTCTGTCTCGTCCTTCTCAACATGGCCTTTGCAAAGGGACACATGCCCTTTCTGCATCTGCTCTACAAGGTAGAACCTCGTTCCATTCTGTACGGTATAGATCACCGCACCGCAGCTTTTTTCGTATTGCATTGCGAATTGCTTCCTCTCAGCCACCGTATTGTCCCGCTTCACTCCTCATCCAGCGCCCAATGATAGGCGCAGCGCACGGCCTTATTCCAGCCCTTGATGCGCCTGGTGCGCTCCTCGGCCGGGATATCCGGCAGGAAGGTGCGGTCCACCGACCAGTTCCGGACCACCTCATCGGTGGACTGCCAGTAGCCCACGGCCAGACCGGCAAGGTAGGCTGCGCCGAGGGCGGTCGTTTCCACGCAGCAGGGGCGCTCCACCGGCAGGCTGCTGATGTCGGCCATGGTCTGCATCAGGTAGTTGTTGGCGCAGGCACCGCCGTCCACCTTCAGGGCCTTCATGGCGATGCCGGAGTCGGCCTCCATGGCGTGGAGGACGTCGTTCACCTGATAGCACAGGCTGTCCAGCGTGGCGCGGATGATGTGATTTTTGTTGCAGCCGCGGGTCAGGCCCACGATGGTGCCGCGAGCGTACTGATCCCAATGGGGCGCACCGAGGCCGGTGAAGGCGGGCACCACATAACAGCCGTTGGTGTCCTTCACCTTCCGGGCCATATACTCGGAGTCGCGGGCTTCTTCCAGCAGCCGCAGCTCGTCCCGCAGCCACTGGATGGCCGCACCGGCCACGAAGATGGAACCTTCCAGCGCATAATTCACGCTTTTTTCGCTGCTGCACGCAATGGTCGTGACAAGGCCATTTTTCGAGACGACCGGCGTTTTGCCGGTGTTCATCAGCAGAAAGCCGCCTGTGCCGAAGGTGTTCTTCGCCTCACCCGCCGAAAAGCAGGTCTGCCCGAAGAGCGCGGCCTGCTGGTCGCCCGCTGCGCCTGCAATTTTGATGCCCGAACCAAAGTGCATCGGGTCGGCCTCCGCGTAGAAGCAGCTGGACGGCATGGGCGTGGGCAGCATACATCGCGGGATGTTCAGCTCCCGCAGGATATCCTCATCCCACTCCAGCGTGTGGATGTTGAACAGCATCGTGCGGCTGGCGTTGGTGTAGTCGGTCACATGGACCCGGCCGCAGGTCAGCTTCCAGATGAGCCAAGTCTCCACCGTGCCGAACAGCAGCCGCCCGGCCTCGGCCTTTTCCCGCGCGCCGGGCACGTTGTCCAGGATCCATTTCAGTTTGGTGGCGGAGAAGTATGCGTCAATGACCAGACCCGTCTTTGCCCGGAAGGTCTCGGTCAGGCCCCGCGCCTTGAGTTCGTCGCAGTAGGCGCTGGTGCGGCGGCACTGCCAGACGATGGCATGATAGACTGGCTCCCCGGTCTCACGGTCCCAGACGATGGTGGTCTCGCGCTGGTTCGTGATGCCGATGGCCGCGATGTCCGACGCGCTGGCCCCGATCTGGTTCATGGCCGAGAGCGCCACACCCAGCTGCGTGGTCCAGATCTCGTTTGCGTCATGCTCCACCCAGCCCGGCTTCGGGAAATACTGGGTGAACTCTTTCTGAGCCACGCTGCACATCTCGCCCGCCTTGTTGAACAGGATGCAGCGGTTCGAGGTCGTCCCAGCATCCAGCGCCATGATATAGTTCATATCCACGTTCCTTTCTTACACTGCATCCCTTGGGCTTCCTGGTCGTGTCTGTGTGGTTGTATTATAACGCACCATCCGCGCGATTGCAACGCATCTGAACCCACGCTGCAAAATCTTCAAATTCCATATTGACAACTTGCTGTTGTTGATTTATACTGTTTTCACACATAAGCGCAGCCATTTCACAACCAAAAGGAGGCAAATCGAATGGATCATTCCCCTTAGCGTCGTTTTCCCTGCACAGGGCAGCGTTCTGCTTTTTCCTGTTCCTGCTTGCACTCGATTTTTTTACAGATGGGAGGTTTTCTATGATCGAACAACAAATCACGCTCTGCTCCAACGGCCGCGCCGTCCTTTCGGGCTATTCCGGCGGGCTTCTGCTTGGCTACGCGCACAACACCGGCGTCTATCGGCTGCGGGTCGTCTGCTCCGGCGAGTGGGACGGCACCACCGTTGCAGCGTTCTGGCATCTGCCCGGTCCGGCCGGGCCGCTGACCACCCTTGTGGCCGACGGGGCCGTCGAGGTGCCCGCCCTCGTCACTGCACAGGGCGGCAGCGGGACCGTCACCTTTGAAGGCTCCGACGGCACCCGCACCGTGACCAGCGCTAGTGTCCCGTACCGCGTGCTGACCAACTCTGGCACCACGGACCCAACCCTGCCCGAACCGGGCACCCCGGCGTGGCAGCAGTTTTTGCAGCAGGTCAAGCGGGAGCTTCGCAACGCCGCATCCGGCCTGTCTGACGAGGAGCGCGGGCTCATCCTTGCGCTGTTCCGCCACGCCGTCTACGACAACGGCGAGATGCTGCCCCACTACAACGCACTGGCTGCACTCTGGAGCGGCAGCAGCCTGCCCGATGTCCCGCCCACGCCCAGCCAACCGGACACACCAGATCCCCCCAACAACGACCTGCCGACGCCGCGGTATAAGTTGGCAGCTCCGAAGACCTTTGTACCGGCCAACAAAGAATGGATCGACACCGGGATCAAGCCGTTCGCAGCCATCGACACCGGCATGAATCTGACGGTGTACGCCACCTTTACGGTGGCTGACAGTGCAGTTAATACGGTGACAACTTTGCTTGATTGCTTCAGCGATATCACCGACGATCAGAGAGGCATCATCGTTTCAACATGGACCAACGGAACCGTTGGCATGAACATGTTCACCTACGGCAGTCACTTTGTCAAGATCGAATCCAGGAAGAAACTGAAGTTTCTGCTCCAGATCAAGGGGACGCAGTTCCGGTTCCTGTCGTACGGTTCCCTGACCGAGTGGAAGAACATCCCGAACTATGCCGCGAACAAGACCGTGGATCGTTCGCTGATCCTTGGTGCTTCGTGGACCGCCGCCTCAGGCGAAACTACGGACGGCAAGGCACGTTTCTTCAATGGCGCGGTGTACGACTTCCAGGTATTCGACACGGCGCTGACCGACGCACAGATCACGACCCTGATGGAGGCAAACTGATATGGTATACGACCTGAATGGCATCACGCTGAGCACAGGCGGCAGCGGAATGTTGAACGTGCTGGATCACGGCTTCAAAGGGGACGGCACCACCGACAACCTGGCCGCGTTCCATGCGCTCATCGCCGCGCACCCGGCCGAAACGCTGTATTTCCCGAAGGGCGTGTATGCGTTTTCCGGCAAGCTGGCATTCGACCAGTGCTACATGGAACTGGATAACGCCGAGCTGAAATGCACGGCCAGCACCAAGGTGGACCGGTTCATCGAGATCCGCGGCAAGATGTACCCGCCCGAAACACCCCAGCAGGACATGTTCATCCGGGGCAACGGCAAGGTCAACGCGAACTTCAAGGCAGACGACTGCATCGCCGTGGCACGGCAGAAATGCACTCTGTTGGACCATATCTCCATCCAGAACTTCCAGCGGTACGGCATCTGCGGCAAATTCAACGACTTGTCTATGACCACCGGCGACGGCCAGACGGAAGCCAACCTCTCCTATGAGCTGATGGTGCGCAACTGCATGATCGAGTCTTCGCTGGACTACCCGAACGCCGTGGGCATTTATGACACCGGCGATTCGATGTACAGCGACACCGTCATCCTGAACGTGAAGACAGCGCTCTCGTGCAACGGCAGCAGCATCTTTCACAACGTTCACGCCTGGTGCTTCGATTTCAACTACAGCGACAACGACACCAAAAAGGCCCTGTTGGAGAACACCGTCTTCGCATACATCCGGGGCAACGGCACCCGCTTCTCGGACTGCTACATCGACACCTACCAGAAGGGGTTCCAGTTCGGCTCCGGCCAGTATGTCGTTTACATCACGAATCTCAAATGGTACGTTGCTTCCAATACCTGGCCCACCGGCCTGACGGCCTACGTCTTCCCGGCCAGCCCGGCAGGCAAGACGATGTACAAGGTCTTCAATGCGGATATCAACGGTTCGGGCGTGACCAAGTTCAGCGATGTGGACCTGAGCACACAGACGAACTGCCGCTGGTACGGCATCGTGCACAACCTGAGCGACGCGCCGAGCACGCTGCAATAAATTTTTGAACGCACTTTACGATCTTTGACCGAATATCCACCCCTGACGAACCGTGGGCGCGGAAGATGCCATTCCGCCGCTCACGGTTTTTTGCGGTTTTGGGCCGTTTGCCCCGCCAAATTGCGATGATTTTTTGAATACATATTGCAGAAAAAGAGGGATGATGCTATTATTAAACTGTTTATACATACCTATTATGTGGGAATCCTCCGATTCTACTTTTCGCAACGAAAGGCTGGACCCTGTGAAGATCTTATTCGTCAATAAATTTCTCTACCCCCGCGGCGGTGCAGAGACTTACTTCCTCAAGATCGGCGAGGAGCTGACCCGCCGGGGCCACGAGGTCGAATATTTTGGCATGTACGACGAAAAGAACACCGTCGGCAATGCCCTGCACCTCGCCACCACCAATATGGATTTCCACAACGCCGGGCCGGAAAAGCTGCTCTACCCCTTCCGCATCCTCTACTCGTTTGAGGCAAAACGGAAGCTGAAGCAGGTCATCGGGCAGTTCCGACCCGACCTCATCCATTTCAACAACATCAATTTCCAGCTGACGCCCTCGGTCATCTGCGCCGGGGCGGAATGCGGAGTGCCCATGGTGCAGACGGTGCACGATGGGCAGATGCTCTGCCCCAACCACATGATGATGGAGTTCACCTCCAAAAAGCTCTGCGAAGCCTGCATGGGCAAAAAAAGCAAGTGGCCCTGCGTGAAAAAGCGCTGCATCCACGGCTCGCTGCCCAAGAGCCTCATTGGTGCCGTGGAGGGCACCCTTTACGAGTGCAATCACGTCTACGACAAGATCGACCGCTTCATCTGCCCCAGTGCGTTCCTGGAGAAAAAGCTCCTCACCGTCCCCCGCTTCCGGGGCAAGACGGTGATGCTGCACAACTTTCTGAGCCGGGTCGCTGCGGCTGCCCCTGCCGAAAAGGGGGATTATGTCCTCTACTTCGGCCGCCTCTCGGAGGAAAAGGGCATCGACCGCATCCTCGAAGCCTGCAAGCTGCTGCCGGACATTCCCTTCGTCATCGCGGGCAGCGGCCCCATGGAGGATCTGTGCAAAAACTGCACCCTGCCCAACGTGAAGTACGTCGGCTTCCAGACCGGCAAAGCGCTCGAAGACCTCGTAGCCGGGGCGCTGTTCACCCTGCACCTGTCCATCTGGTACGAAAACTGCCCGCTGGCTCTGCTGGAATCCCAGTCCCTCGGCACCCCGGTGCTCTGCAACCGGATCGGCGGCATCCCGGAACTGGTGGAAGAGGGCCGCACCGGCATCCTGAACGACACCTTCACCCCGGCCGCCTACGCGGAAAAGATTCAGGCACTCTATGCAGACAAGTCCCTGCTGGCCGAGATGTCGGCCCACTGCATCCAGAAAAAAGACCGTATGATGACGCTGGAGCGCTACTGCGACCAGCTGCTGGCCCTGTATGACGATGTGGTGAAAAGCGCCTGATGAATCGGAATTTTTTCTGTATTATCAACTGAATGTAAAGGAACGACGTCTATGAACGATCTGCTGCGAAAGACCCGGCGCGCCTTCCATCTGCTGCGGGAACTCCTGAAATATGAAACTGCCACCTGCTGTGCTGCCGTTCTGAAGTGCTGGAACAAGGATTACCGGCATGTCTGGCTCGTCTCCGAGCGGGGCCGCGAAGCGCGGGACAACGGCTACCACATCTTTGCCTACCTGAACCGGGAGCATCCTGAATTGAACAGCTGGTTCGTGGCAGACCCCACCCTGCCGGACTATGAGCGGGTGCAGGCGCTGGGCCGGGTCGTGCCCTACCGCAGCTGGAAGCACTATCTGCTCTGCGCCGCATCGGAGATGAAGATCAGCACCCATGTGCTGGGCTACACCCCGGAGATCGACAGCTACTACATGCTCGACAAGCTCCATGTGGTCCATGGCCCCCGCGCCTTTTTGCAGCATGGGGTCATCATCGACGACATGAAATGGTATCACTACCCCAACATCCGCACCGACCTTTTCGTCTGCTCCCTGCAAAAAGAACGGGATTTTGTAGAATCCGCCTATCATTATCCAGCCGGTATTGTCAAACGGCTGGGTCTGTGCCGGTTTGACGCCCTGCTGCGCCCCCACGAGACCAAGCGCCAGCTGCTGCTGATGCCCACCTGGCGCACCTACGCCATCGAGCGGAAGACCCAGGCCGAGTTTGAGCAGAGCGACTATTTCCGGCACTGGCAGGACGTCATCTCCAGCCCGGAGCTGGAGGCGCTGCTGGAGAAGCACGGCTATGAGGCCGTCTTCTACCCTCATTTCGAGGTGCAGCGTTTTCTGAGCAGCTTCCACACCGCCAACCCGCGGGTGAAGATCGCGGCGCTGGGTGAGGCCGATGTGCAGACCCTTCTGATGGAATCCGCCGTCATGGTCAGCGATTTTTCCAGCGTACAGTTCGATTTTGCCTATATGAAAAAGCCCCTCCTCTATTACCAGTTCGATGAGGCGCAGTATTGGGGCGTGCACCACGACGTCGGCTACTTCAGCTACCGGGACGACGGCTTCGGGCCTGTGGTCACCGAGCAGGCAGCGCTCTTCCGGGAGCTGGACCGCGCTCTGGCCCAGAACGGCACGATATCCCCCTTCTACGCAAAGCGTGTGGACGCGCTGTTCGACCAGGTGGATGACAAGAACTGTGCCCGCAACTATCAGGCCATCGTGGAGCTTTTGAACTGAACGAACGCGAAGAGCCGCGGCTTGCCCGCAGGCTCGCACAGGAGGGCAGATGCAAAGTTTTATAAAACTACTCTTTGGGGGATATGGCAGCGGAAACTGGGAGTATCTTGCGCAGCATGGAGGAACACAATTCCTGAAGCGGAAATCGGCGCAGCGGCCGTTCTGGCTGCCGCTGCTCTACATTGCCATGATGGGCATCGGGTTCTGGTACCGCGGCATGGGCCTGCCCTGGTTCATGAAGTATCTGGTGCAGGCCGCCGTGGTCGGCCTGGCCGCCTGTTTTCTGCTCATCACCGGAGACTTCAACCGATTGCCCCTCATCGAGGAATATTACATCATCTTTCTCATCCCCTTTGTGATGATGGCGGCGTGGTCCATGCTTGTCTGGTCGCTGGATTTCCAGCAGCTGAACTACATGTCCCGCGGGTGTTCCACCATCCTCTACCACATGATCTCGCTTACCTCGATGTGCGCAGCAGTGTATCTGTTCGGCGGCAAAGCCATCGACTACACCTTCTACGGCATGTGCATCGCCAATGTCTGCATCCTGGTGTTCGACAGCCTCCGGCCTTACGGCCTGAGCGAGTTCATCACTGGCTTCATCGCCTTTGCCAAATCCGGCGGCGTGGACACCAATGCGCCCATCAAGGCGCTGGAAGTCCACGACCTGACCTTCGGGTTCGGGCTGATGGTCCTCTATTACGCCCTCTTTGAAAAAGGTTGGCGGCGGGTCGTCCATCTCACACTGGCGGCGGGCTTCTTCTATCTGGGTCTCAAGCGCATCGCCCTCATCGGTATGCTCGGCGTGCTGGTGATGCACCTGTTCATCACCCGGCTCAAGCCCAAGGGGCAGAACTTTGTGCTCCATTCCATCTCCATCTTCGCCATCGCCGCCTGCCTGTTCTACGTCTTCTTCATCTGGTCGGGCCTGTTCAGCTGGACGGTGGACACCCTGGGCATCGACACCATGGGCCGCAAAGGCCTGTACGAAGCCTTCACCGACCTGTATTCCTTCAGCCCCACGTTCCGCGGCTACGGCATCGGCTGGGTCACGCGGTATATCAGCATCATGAATGCAGCGGGCATCGGCGTCTTTGGCACCCACGACTTCGGCGGGATGCACAACGACCTTGTGACCATGTACATTGAGCTTGGCTTCTGGGGCTTTTCCTTCTGGATCTGGCTCAGCTGGCAGGGCAAGGTCGTCTGGTGCCAGAAGCAGTACGGCACCGAGACCGCTTTCCTGCTGTTGTACTGCACCATTTATGCGTTTGTGACCTACGCGACCGACAACACCGCCTTTTACTGCTATATGAACACGATCTTCATGCTGCTGCCCATCGGCCACGCCATGAAGCTGCTGGATCGAAACGAGGTGATCTACAACCATGCCATCTCCCAAAACAAACCAACCGAACCGCCCGCAAAAAAGTAAGTTCTGGGCGCTGGTCGAACTTCTCTTCCAGGGGCTGTGGAAGCACCGCCTCCTCTACCTGGCCCTCATCCTTCTGGTGATGTGCTCCACCAGCTTTGTGATGTACCACCTGAAAGCCCGCACCGCAAAGATGATGATCGCCCTGAACTACGAGGAAGCCACCAGAGGGCTTTACCCCAACAACACCCGGTTCAACATCTCGCTCATCAAATCGGACGACGTGCTGGACCGCGCCATCGCGAAGGCCGGCCTCGAAGGCCAGGTCACCGCGCAGGATATGGCCGAAAACATCACGGCCTGGGCTTCCAATGTCAACGGAATGCAGCTGCCTTCCGACACCACGAGCTATAAGATCGCCACCACCTACACCATCACCTACGAAAAGAACGACGAGATCGGCCCCCGCATCTCGGCCAGAGATATGCTCGGCCTGATCGTCGAGTCCTACAAAGAGGTCTTCTACGAGGACTATACCTACGTCGAGATGGGCATCTCCCCCGATTGGTCCGAGTGTGACAAGCAGGAGTACATGGAGATCGGCTCCTTCTTTGATAAGGAGTGCCAGAAGCTCCACCGCTTCCTGAACACCAACGCCAAGGAGAACGGCACCTTCCGCTCCGAACTCACCGGCGAGACCTTCACCTCTCTGCGCCAGAAGGTGGACAATTTCACCAGCATCGACCTTGAAAAATACGATTCCTATGTTTTGCAGAGCGGCCTCTCCAAAAACCGGGAACGCTACATCAGCAAGCTGGAATACCAGAACTTTCTGAAGAACATCAGCTACCAGAAACTCATGGCTGAATACCAGAACCGCCTGCACACCATCGAGATCTACGATTCGGCCCTGACTGCCGTTGTTCTGATCCCCACGCTGGACACCCAGAACAACTTCTATATGTCCCGCACCAAGGTCGCCATCGACTACCAGGCCTCGGCAGCCGAGAGCGCCAACGACTCCGCCAACGATACGATGGCCATCATCCAGAAAAACGAATACGCCATCCGCCAGATGAATGCCCAGACGGCCAATACGCCTTCCAGCGTTGCAACCGCCGAGAGCATGATCCAGGATATGAAGCAGAAGCTGGAGAACCTTATCGAGACCTCCCGGATCCTCAACAAGGAATACATCCGCTACAAGACCAAAAACTACCTGACCATCAGTTTCGAGAAACGTTCTCTGGCCGACGAGCTGAGCATCAAGTGGATGATCCTGACCGGCGGCGTCACGTTCTGCGCACTCTGCGCCTGGGTCCTCGCCAAGAGCAAAGTCATCCGCGATAAGGACAAAACGAAATGAAAAGCTTTAACATCATCCGATATCTGAAAAAATGGTGGCCGCTCATCGCGCTGATGTCGTTCTGTGCAGGCGTGTTCTTCATGCGCTATGCCACCAGCAATCAGGCCTATACGGCGCAGTCCATCATCAAATACAACTACTCCCAGGCCGAGGACGGCAAGACCCCCAGCGGCGGCGAACTGGATGTTTCGGAGATCTTCTCTTCCTCCGTCGTCAAGCAGGCCATTGAAAATCTGGACCTGACCGTCAACGTGGATACCATCCGCTCCGGCGGCACGGTCACCCCCATCGTGCCCGACGATGTGGCCAAGACCCAGGCGGCCAAAATTGAAAAAGGTGAGGACGTGGAGGAATACCAATCCACCGAATACCTCGTCACGCTCTCGCTCAGCAGCAATTACAACACCGAGTACGCCCGCACCATGCTGGATGAGATCCTGAGCTGCTACTTTGCCAGCTTCGGCGAAAAATACGTGGACTATTACACCATCCCCAACAATGCCTCTGCGCTGGACGGCCATGGCTACGACTACCTCGAACAGGCGGAGATCCTGAAAAACACCGTTTCCGAGATCTCCTCCAACCTCATCAACTGCCAGAAATCGCACCCGGAGTTCATCTCTTCCCACACCGGGATGTCTCTCTCGGACCTGCTCGATGAGTACAACTACGTCGGCGACGTTGAGATCCCCTATCTCTTCTCCGAGATTTTGGGCGGCAAGCTGACGCAGAACCGGGAAGTCCTGCTCAAAAAATACCAGGAGCGCTACAACACCTACATCATGGACGGCGATGTGGACACCGAGAAGGTCGCCGCCGTACTGGAAGTCATCCAGAGCTACGGCAACAAGAACAAGGACGGCTCCCTCTACTATCAAAGAGGAGCCCGGACCGGCACCGAGGATGACGCCGGCGGCTTCGTGCTGAACGATGTCTACGAGTATGACACCAAAGTAGACCGCACCACCGTCTACGACACCCTCATCAGCGACTACGTGACGATCCTGAACCGCAAGTCCAGCAACGTCATCGACGCTGCCTACTGCCAGTATATCATCGACGTGTTCCAGGATGCATCCGACTCCACGGACGTTTCCAGCAAGAACAAGGCCTTCTCCCAGCAGTCTGTGGAACAGGAGATCGACGCCCTGCAGAGTCAGCTGAACTCCCTGTATGAGAGCCTCTCCATCACCATGAAGGAGTACAACGAATACTGCGGCGCGGTCAATCTGGGCGTTCTGGCCAGCACCACGGTCAGCGAGAAGATCAACGTCAAGCTGTACATCCTGCTGGGCGTCGCGGTCTTCTTCATCCTGGGCGTCTGCGGCGCCATCCTGCTGGGCCGTATCCAGGACTTTGTGGAATACATGTTCTTCACCGAGCAGTCGCTGGATATGCCCAACCGCACCGCCTGTGATCTGTTCATCCGGAACAACAGTAGCCGCGTCCTGCCGGACGATACCGTTTGTGTGGTGGTGGAGCTGACCAACCTGAGCCAGATCAACACCGCCTACGGCCGCGAACGCGGCAACGCGATGCTGGACCAGTTTGCCGGCTTCCTGAAGGAAGCCTCGGCCACCTGCGGCACCGTCTATTACAACGGCGGCCAGCAGTTCATCGGCTTCTTCGACCAGTGCCGGATGGAGGACGCCGAGAGCTTTGCCGATTACTTCCACCGCCTCATCGCGGCCTACAACGCCGAGAGCACCGAGGCGACCTACGAATACGCCATCGGCATTTCGGAGAGCAAGGCCAACAATGCCTATTCCATCCGCGCACTGCTGCGCGAGGCAATGCGCTCTAAAACCAGACAGGAGGGATAATCTTTGGCTTCTCATTACGCACCCCGCAAGGCCCGTTTCGGCCCTTTGAAAAAAATCGTCCTGGGCATTCTTCAGTTCGTGTTGGGGCTGGCGGTGCTGCTGGCGGCCCTGTGGGGCATCTTCACCCTTATTGCAAAGCATCAGAGCTTCGTCGAGAGCTACTATCAGGTCCAGTCCGACAAGCTGACCTCGAACGTCCGGGTCGTGCAGCTGTCCGATCTGCATCTGCATGAGTTCGGCGACCACAATGCGGATCTGATCGAGCGGATCACCGCGCTCAAGCCGGACATCATCGCCATCACCGGCGACATGAACGACAAACTGGTGGACGACTATTCCGTCGTCACCGACCTGTGCACCGAGCTGGTCAAGATCGCGCCGGTGTACTACGTGCCCGGCAACCACGAATGGCCCAAGATCGTTTTTCACAACTCCCCCATCGGGACAGATCTGGAGGCCATCGGCGTCCACTTCCTGGCAGACGAGACCGAGACGCTGGAGGTCAACGGCAACACCATCGCCATCGGCGGCGTGGCCGAAGCACCCGCTTCCTACGAGCGGTACGCCAGTGCATATTTCGAGAGTTTTGAGCAGCTGGATGCCTTCAAGCTGCTGCTGGTCCACTACCCGGAATATTTTCTGGAGGACGGCTTCTTCTCTGACGTGCCGGTCGATCTGGCGCTCTGCGGCCACACCCACGGCGGGATGATCCGCATCCCCGGCATCGGCGGGCTTTACACGCCGGATCAGGGCGTTCTGCCAACGCTGACCGAGGGGCTGCATCAGATCGGCGACACCTCCCTCATCATCAGCCGCGGTCTGGGTGACGGCAAGGGTACGCCGGTCCCCCGCATCAACAATCCGCCGGAGCTGGTCATCGTGGACATCAACTGGTTCTGAGAACGTTCTATCCTGCCAAATGGCAGCAAAACGCCCCCTGGTATCGCTGCGATACCAGGGGGCGTTCCTGTTTTCCTTCTACTTCAAAATGTTCAGAACTTGAACAGATTCACGATGCGCTCCCACAGGCGGGTGAAGAAGTTGCCCTCCTGGGTGGTGGTCTCGGCCACAGCCGTATTCTCGGCGGCGGCCACGGTCTCACCGGTCTTATAGATGAACTTCACGTTGGAAGAAGCGCCTTCCGGTGCACCGGCGAAGCTGGTGTAGTTCTCCAGGCGGCTGGTCATCTCGTCCAGGACCGTCTTCAGGGCGTGGATCTGGTCGGTGTCCAGCGAGCCGGTCAGCTTGGAGATGCCCTCCTCGTTGAACTGGACCAGGCCATCGCTCAGCTGGGTGGCACCGTCGGTCAGCTGGCTGACGCCGTTGTTCAGGGTGTTCACGCCATCGTAAAGGGTCTTGCTGCCGGAGGCCAGCTGGGCGCTGCCGTCCTTGGCAGAGTGGGCACCGTCGGCCGCAGTGGCGACACCGCTGGTGTACTGGTTGACGCTGGAAACGAAGTACTGGATCTGGCTCAGGCTGGTCTTCAGGGCGCGAACGCTGGCGATATCGTCGCTGTTCTCGGCCTGCAGCTTGAGCTCCTCGTGGGCGATCTGCCGGGCGTCGGCATTGGTCAGCAGCTGCACCAGACCGCAGATCATGGAGGGATCATAGCTCTGCATCAGGCGGAGGGCTGCTTCCAGATCATGATTGGTCTTGGTCGCGGAGAGGTAGAGGGCCAGGTCGAGCTGGCTGTCCTTGAAGCTGGGGGCCTGCTCCCAGATGGTGCGGACCATCTTCTTGCGGGCAGCGGCCAGCGTCTTGTCGTTCATGGTCAGGACTTCGTCGATGACGGCTTCATAGTTGTCCCAGGTCATGGGGGTGTCGATGAGGCCGCCCTCCATCAGGGTCTTGTTTGCGGAAGCCAAAACGCCGTCGGCCACCTGCTGGGCACCGGCATTCAGGGCGGCATTGTTGGAGGTCAGGGTGTCGAGGCCGTTGGTCAGCTGGCCGAGGCCGTTGTCCAGCGCGGCAACACCGGTCTTCAGCTGGGATGCACCATCCAGCAGAGCCAGCGTACCGCCGGCCAGCTGCGAGACGCCGTCTTCCAGCTGAGACGCACCGTCCATAAGCTGGCTCATGGCGTCGTTCAGCTGCTGGATGCCGTCGGTCAGCTCGTTGATGCTGTCGAGGTCAAAGACATTGTCCGTGCCCAGCGCATCGGGGCTGGTGGCTGCGGCCAGCATGATCTGCGGAGCTGCCAGATCTTCCACATCGGCTTCCACAGTCACGCTGTCCTGCAAATAATCTTCCACCGTGGACAGGTCCTCCGGCAGCAGGCCGGACAGCGAATCCTTCACGCCGGGCAGGGTGACGAACGCGGCCACGTTGCTCTTGGCGGCAGACTCGATCACGCCGTGCTCAGCGGTCACATTCGAGGCGTCCTCGCCAAAGATGACGCCCACCGCCGTGATGAGCGGGGTGACGATGGTGCGGTCGGTGCCGTTGACATTCACGGTGCCGGTCTCGTTGTTGGTCAGGTCGATCTGAATGGTCAGGTGGCCGCTCTTGCCCATCAGGTTCTCCAGGCTGTCGGTCACGCCATCCAGCGTATAGGTGACTTTGGCCGAGATGGGCAGGTCACGGTCGGTGGTCCCTTTATAATAGACGTCGGTGTCGTCGGTGTTCCAGACCAGCTTTTCGCCGTCCTGGGTGAAGGCGGCATCGCTCTCGGTGTTCTGGATGTCAGTCAGGGAAGAGACATCGGTCACACCGGACAGGCCGTTGGCGTTGTACAGATGCTCGCTGACGGTGGTGCTCTTGATGGAGCCATCGGCGTTCATGACGGCGTAGACGTTCTCAGACTTGGAAAAATCGGACTTGCCTGCGGCAAAGGCAGGCATCGTCATGCTGGCGGCGAGGGTCAGCGCCAGCGCCGCACTGGCGAAACGAAGCGATTTTTTCATAACGTAATTACTCCTTTTCAGACTTCTTGGCGTTGGCGGATTCGGGTACCATCCACTTGAGGGTGGTGTGGCGGATGATCCAGTCGCACAGCATCAGGGCGGCGGGCAGAACGACCAGAATGACGATCATACTGATCAGAGCGCCGCGGGAGATCAGCAGGCAGATGCTCTTCAGCAGCTCCATCTTACTGATGGCGGCCACGCCGACGGTGGCGGCAAAGAAGGTCAGGCCGCTGGTCAGGATGGACTGGCTGCAATGTTCCAGCGACTGCTGGGCTGCTTCCTTCGGGGTGCGGCCGTAGCTGCGCTCCTCGTGGTAACGGGTGGTCATCAGGATGGAGTAGTCCACGGTCGCGCCCAGCTGGATGGTGCCGATGACGATGCTGGCGATGAACGGCAGCTGGGTTCCGGTGAAGTACGGGATGCCCATGTTGATGGAGATGGCGGCTTCAATGCTGGCCACCAGCAGCACCGGGATGGACAGGCTGCGGAAGGAGATCAGGATGATGGCGGCAACGGCCAGAATGGACCAGACGTTGACGTTCTTGAAGTCCACATCCGCGACCTCGATCAGGTCTTTGGTCATGGCACCCTCGCCGGTGATGACGCCTTCGGGGTCCACCGCCTTGATGGCGGTGTTCATCTCGTCCAGCTGGTTGTTGATGGCGTCGGTACCGGTCTTATAGGAGCTGTTGGCGAGGATGAGCTTGTACCCGCCGGACTGCAGGATCTCGGTCACGCTGTCGGGCAGCAGACCGGTATCAAAGCCGGGGCCGGTGACGGAATCCAGGCTGATGACCTGCGTGATGCCATCCACGTCCTTGAGTTCGTCGCACAGGTCGGAGACCTGGGTGGCGGTCAGGTCGTCATGCACCAGAATGAAGTGCGAGGTGGTCATGCCGAAATCCTCGCCCAGCTTGTTGGTGCCGACGATGCCGGTCAGGTCCTGGGGCAGCGAATCGAACAGGGTGTAGTAGACTTCGGTCTTCTGCTGCGCCGCCACAAAGGGCACCAGCAGCACGAGGAAGACCGCCACAATGGGGGCTGCGTGTTTGGAGACGAAGTAGCTGGTCCGGGTCAGCTGCGGGATGATGGTGCGGTGCTTGTATTTCTCGACCCACTTGTCAAAGGTCAGGATCAGCGCCGGCAGGATGACGACGGTACAGATGACGCCCAGCGCCACGCCTTTTGCCATGACGATGCCGATGTCGCGGCCCAGCGTCAGGCGCATGGCACACAGGGCCAGGAAGCCTGCGATGGTGGTCAGCGACGAAGCGGAAATGGAGGTCATGGTCTTGCAGATGGCGCTGACCATGGCTTCCTCATTGGAGGAGCGAAGCTCTTTTTCCTCCTGATAGCGGTGCAGCAGGAAGATGGAGAAGTCCATCGTGACGCCCAGCTGCAGCACGGTGGACAGCGCCTGGGTGATGTAGCTGATCTGGCCGAGGAAGATGTTCGTGCCAAAGTTGTACACGATGGGGAACAGCAGGCCCAACATGAACAGCACCGGGGTGATGGTGCTCTCCAGCGAGAGGAACAGCACCAGCATACTGGCGCCCACAGCGCACAGGATATACAGCGGCATCTCCTCATTGATCAGGGCCTTGGTGTCCTGCAGGATGACGCTCATGCCGCCAAAGAAGGTATCCTTCCGGAGCACCTTCTTGATCTCCTTGACCGCGTTCATCGTCTCGTCGCTGGCGCTGGGGCCGTCGAACCGGACGATGAGCATGGTGGAATCATTTTTGCCGAACATGAACTGCTGGATGTCCGCCGGGAGCATCTCGGTAGGGATGCTGGGGTCGATCACATCGCTCAGCCAGAAGGTCTGGGTAACACCGGGCACGGCGTCGATGTCCTTCTTCATAGCGATGAGCTCGTTCGTGGGCAGGCCCTCGACCGTGATCATACCGGTGGAGGCCAGATGGAAGTCGTCCTCCAATGCCCGTTCGCCGATCATGGAGTCAAGCTCCTGCGGCAGATAGGTGAGGACGTCGTAGTTGATGCGGGTGGCAACGGCGCCTATCGCGGAAGGGATCAACAGCAGGATGGCTACTGTTAAGATCAGTTTGCGCAGACGCACAATGCCCTGTGCGATCTTTTTCATGAAAACCCTCCATTGAAATGTTGGAACAGAATTGGCGCTCAAAAATGACTCGCAGTCACTTCTGAGCAAGCACTATTATAACCAGCTGGCGGAAAGTGTCAAGACAAAAACTGACCAAACGTCAGTTTTTTTATCATCCACTGAAAATTGTCTAACACCGATCGGCTATTTGGGGCTTGCGCCGGGAGGAAAGCATTGCTAAAATAATGTTTACACGACAGAACATCGCAGAAAAGAGGAATCGACCCAAAGCATGAATACCGTGGAAGGCAAAAAGCAGGAAAAGCGCCGGGCGCTTCTGGATGCAGCATACGAACTGTTCCTGGAACGGGGCGCATCCAAGACCAGCGTAGAGGATATCACCTCCCGCGCCAAGGTGGGCAAAGGCACCTTCTATCTCTATTTTGCCGACAAAGGTGCTGTGACCCAGGCGCTTCTGGCCCGCGTGAGCTACCAGCTGCTGGACGACGCCGTGACGGCCTGTGAGCGCGCCAGCGCGCCAATGGATTTTCCCGACAAGATGATCTTCGTCATCGACCACATCATCGAGGCCCTGCGGAACGACACCCTGATGCTCCGTTTTCTGGAGCGCAGCTTCGTCTGGCCGGGGCTGGACAAGATCGAAGCCTCCGGCGAGGCCGAGCCGCTGATGCGCAAACTGCTCCACGCCATCATGTCCAGCCCCGAAATGGCCGGCCTGACCGAGCGCGAAGTCTACCAGCGCATCACGGCGCTGGGCAGCATGTGCATGTCGGTGTGCTACTCGTCCATCCTTGAAGGCAAACCCGACCACATCGACGCCATGAAACCCGTGCTCTACAACATCATCCGGAAGGCCCTGCAATGATTTTTGCAGAAATTTGCAAAAAAGGCTTGCAATCCGGCCAAAGATGTGGTATCATAATCAAGTCGATACGACATCTGGACGGTTAGCTCAGCTGGTAGAGCATCTGCTTGACGTGCAGGAGGTCACAGGTTCGAGTCCTGTACCGTCCACCAAACGAAAGCCTCTAACGAAAGTTAGAGGCTTTTTTGTTGCGTCTGCCACTGTCTCACGTCAGAGCAGGACGGTGCAGAACTCGAACAGGGCGGCGGTGCGCAGCACCGTAAGCGATCTGTCCAGCGGACAGTCGCTTAGCCCGCGGTTCCTAGACCCGTAGGAACGTCTACCAAGGTCGTACGAACCCGATTCTTTACAAAAAAAGGGTTCGGGTACGTTTTTGTTTATCGGAGGTTTTGCGGTGCGTGTACGCACGTACGCAAGAAAAAGGGCAGGTTCTGATATATAACAGTAGTCTTTTATTGTGTAATATGATATACTCAAGTCAACATAACAATTGTGAATGAGCGCAATTTCAAATGGACATCAATCGTATTTTAAGTGAGCGAGCTATCTAAAAAGGAGGTATTTGCTATGAAAAAAGCATCGAACATTTGGGTTCGCAGAGGTCTTTTGCTTCACCGTTTGCATGGACAGGAATTGGCATTAGCTCTCCTATTAAAGCAAAAACCGATGTCTGCTCCACAAATTTGCTCGTCCCTTTTGGAAAAAGAAATACGCTTTGACCGCAAGAAGATTGGAAAACTTTTGGCAGACCTTGAATGGTGGGGAGTTGTCTCTAACGATAGTGGTGTATATAGCTGCCAATGTGCTGTGCTGGATAACTGTCAAGAGAGCTATAACGAGAGCCAGTTGATTGATTTGATTGGGTTGACTCAAAACACTGTGAATGGCAAATCTTTTTATAGTTCTATGCCTCCGATGAGCGTCAGTTCTCGTGGACCCAGTGGTGCATAATTGTGTGATTTCCAAATAGTAAGAAACAGGGTTTGGGGCAGGCACGCCCCAACAAGAGCACTTCAAAAACGCGGGAGCGTTGCAGAAGTGCAGTCCCGGATGGGCAAGAAATTTTCAAGAATTGAAAATTTGTGGCCACGGGACGATTCTTGCTCTCACACTTTCACTCTCTTTGCGATTTTCTTTCTTGAAAGTCTATCGTTCTTTCGTTATAATAAAACTGAAAGAAGGTGGGCATTATGACTTTGCAATATTTTGTCACAGCATCCGATACGGGCAATAGGATTCCGATTGAGGTTGACAAGTCAACTCCCGCTGACCTTGCTGCAACCAAAGAAAGCTGGCAAACCGACTGGACAAGTGAGTTCATCGGTGACCCCGCACTGGAAAAGTACACGGCTAAAACCGAAAACGGCGAAATCGTAGCATTGGGTGCTTACCGCGAAACAGAATCCAGCATGTTCGTTTATATTGAGTACATCGAAAGCCACCCGGAGAGCAACCCAACGCTGACCATTCAGAAAAAATATCTGGGCATCGGGCGTATGATGATCGCGTTCGGCATCCAGCTTTCCATTGATTCCGGTAAAAACGGCGTCGTCACTTTTGAAGCTAAGACGGATGAACTTGCAAAACATTATATCCGGGATTTTGGCGCGATCCGGGTCTTTGCCAAACAATCCGGCGGGCCGATCATGCTGATGCTTGCCGACAATGCGGCGCTTTCGCTCTTCAATACGTATCTTTCCTGAAAGGTGGTGCTCCCATGGATATTGAAGTCAAACGAATGTCCCCTACTGCTATTGAAATGCTTGACCAACTCAGCGCAGTCTGCAAACGGTTCGGCGTTGATTACTATGCAGCTTCCCAAAATCAGCGTGATCTGCTGGACAGCATTGCCCTGCACGAATATCAACTGAAAAAAGCACACGAGCAAGGGCTGAAGCGTTCCGAAGTGCCTCCGTTTCTCGGTTTGAAGCGCTCTGACCGCAGCAACGATATGCCTGCCTAAAGGTTCGACTGCTGCTGACAATGCTCCACCAAAAAAGCACGAAGGTTCCGGCCTTCGTGCTTCTTTTTTGCTCATTCGTACAGCTCCTTGCTCATCTGGTTGCGAATTTCTTTGCGCCGTTTGTCATAGACCTGCGTGTAAATTGCAAGGGTGGTACTGGGCTGTGCGTGTCCGGCTTCTGCGGCTACTGTCGCCACACCGATCTCCGGGTTGGACAAGAGGATGCTCACAAAAGTGTGCCGGAACATATGAGGATGCAGCCCTTCAATGCCTGCCCGCTGTCCGATTCTGCGAACCAGTGCGCCATAGCTGTCCGGGTTGATGGGGAACCCATGGTCATTGCAGATCACGAAGTCCGTCCCCCGAAGGGCAAGGAGTGAGGGTGCATACTTGCTGCTTTTCTTATCCAGACTTTTCTGCCAACTCCCTCCCATCAATTTTTTCTGGGACTTCCAATACTTATAATATTCTTTGAGGAAGTCCATGTACTCCGGTGCAACGTCCACATCCCGGATGTTGCTTTCCTTGGTCGTTGTCAACTGATACCCAAAATCTTTGAATACCAGAAGCGATTTAGAAATATGTATCGTGCATTCTTCAAAGTTGACATCTTTCCATGTCAGTCCAGCCAGTTCGCCACGGCGCACACCAGAATTGAGCAGGGACAGAACGATCACCTGTTCCAACATGGAACTTTCCTTTAAGGTGTCCTGAAGCTGCTTGATCTGGTGCTTCTTAATAGTGTCTACCGACCTGCTCCGGCTTCCCAGTGCAGGAATTTTGTGCATGGGATTCTTCACACCGTAATTTTCATCCGCATATTCCAGTGTAGAACGAATGAACAGAGCGTATTCTCTCATGCTCTTTCTGGTCATAGGTTTTGCAATGGTTTCCACATCAAAAGCATCGTCCACTTTACAGCCCAGCGCAATCGCCACCTGTTCTGCTGTTTTAATATCAACTGTTTCGCTGCGAAATGCCTTTTCGATGGTTTTTGCTCCACAATCGCATCTTTTAGCTAACTTCGGACAAGATTCCTTTTTCATCTCCAGACCACGCTGATTGATAACAGCATGGGTGCGGCACCGTGCGCCGCCAATTTCGATTTGTTCCAGAACCCAATCACAATCCACCTTTTTGATGGAATCAACGGGCTTCTGTGCAAACTCAGGGAATTGCTGAATCTTCCGAAGGTAGTTTTCCTTGCCCCTCGTTGTGTTCGCCTTATTACGATGGCTGTCATAATCGCCCTCTAAGCGAGCAGAAGGAGCAAGTCTTGCCTTTTTGGATTCTATGTACTCCTGCGCCACTACTGCAAAGGTCTTTCCGGCGTTGCTGGCTTCTTTATCGGCCTTT
>OGHH01000762.1_pt1 | contig 30471 bp, 25 predicted proteins | sample 1571471 | NCBI WGS metagenome assembly OGHH01 (sample SAMEA2581936, study PRJEB24529) | metagenome | biome: Human gut stool | place: China | collected 2011
CGGGGCGTTTCTGCCCCGCGGGACGCAAAGCGCGGGGCACGGGCTGTTCGAATCCCTTCTTTTACTACTTTATAAAATCCGTGCAAAACAAAAAGAGCAGCACCCCATAAGGTGCTGCTCTTGTGAAGACAGGACAATAGAGATGTTTTTGCGTTTTCGCTGTCTTGATTTGAACACTCTCGGCACAATCATTTTACATTACTCCGTTTCTGTTTTCAAGTTTTTTTACAGCGTCATTTCGATTTCGGTGCCTCCGATAAAGACCACCTTGATTTTCGCTTTTGACTCTACCGCTACGCAATCGAATATCTGCCGGACAACATAATCGGCAAGCAGTCTGATTTTCCTTTTACTCATATCGTTCAGTCCTTTCATTGTTATTCGTTTTTATTGATTTATTGATTGACTTGTAGTATAATTCTTGATATTCAGAGTTCAAAAAACATAATTTTTTTTGCAAGCTGCAGGGGAGCATTCTATGGCGACAGTATTGTTGATTATAATATATATCGCTTTTATCGGCTTGGGGATACCGGACTCGCTTTTCGGTACGGCTTGGCCTGCCATATACTCCGACTTCGGTCTGCCTTTTTCATTCGGAAGCTTTGTTACGGTCATAGTGTCATGCGGAACTGTTATATCAAGCATTATCAGCTCTAAAGTAATCGCCAAGCTCGGAACCAATAAGGTTTCGGCATACAGCACGCTTCTGACAGCGATTGCCTTACTTGGCTATTCTTTTGCGCCGAATTTATGGGTGATGTGCTTTTTATCTGTTATACTCGGCATCGGCGCCGGCTCAATAGATGTAGCACTGAATAACTATGTTGCTCTGCATTATTCCGCAACACATATGAGCTTTCTGCATTGCTTTTACGGCGTCGGCGTATCCGTAAGCCCCTACATTTTATCACTTGTTATTGCAGGCAAATCCGGTTGGCGAGGCGGATACAGAATTACTTTTATCATTCAGCTTGCCATAGCTGCGCTGTTGTTTATATCGCTTCCTTTATGGCATAAAGTGCACGGTGCTGAAAAAAGCACGGATGAAGCCGAATTTAAAAGCTTATCGCTTAGAAGCATATTGAAAATTCCGGGCGTAAAAATGATGTGCGGACTGTTTATCACCTCCTGTGCAATAGAATGCACCTGCGGCGGATGGGGCAGTACATTTCTTGTGGAATACAAGCATTTGTCCCCGGAAAAGGCAGCTCGAATTATAATGATATACTATGTCGGGTTGACTCTCGGACGGTTTTTGTCCGGCGTGTTGGCAACAAGATTGCATAGCTGGAAAATAATAAAGCTGGGGCAGATCGTATTAGGTGCAGCCCTGTTGCTTTTGGTTCTTCCGAGCAATGTATATCTGTGCGCCGCCGGAATGTTTTTAATAGGACTCGGAAACGGTCCGCTGTTCCCGAATTTTAATTACCTTACACCCGAAAACTTCGGCAGCGATATTTCACAGTCTGTCATCGGAATTCAAATGGCATCGGCATATATCGGAATCATGCTCGCTCCCGCACTTTGCGGATTGCTCGGTCAGACATTCGGTATGGTTATTTTCCCATTTTACCTGATACTGTTTTATGTTATCATGATACCCTTGACGATTCGTGTAAGAGCGGTGCTAAAGAAAAACACAAAACAGAGTTAATATCATAAACAGTACCCTTATCAACAAAATTTTACTTTTGCAATTATATTTTTCATCGCCTCCGAAAATAAGAAAGCCGCCTGATTCTCAAAAGAAAACCAAGCAGCTATGTATGTGTTTTATTCAATTGGTCGGATCGGAATTAATTATACCACCGAATTATGAAAAATTCTACCGCCATGTTCAGTGTGGCAGGATCACTCTTCCGCAGAAGTACTCTATGACGGGGTTTGTTATATGCCTGAATGCCTTGTTTCAAGCGGTTTTGGGTCGTAGAAAAAGTCCGCCGCAATTCTATTGAAATTACGGTGGACTTATGGTGCGACCGGGAGGATTCGAACCTCTGGCCTTCCGGGTCGGAGAACTACGACAAGCCCGTACAGACCAACGTTGAAGCGTGAATTTTGTTGGTTCTGCACAGTTGCGTCCAAAGCAAGAAAACGCCTGTTGGTGGTTGTCACAACGGGCTTTTCGGTGTTTTACGGTGCGTCTGCACAGTAGTAGTCAAATGGTGATCAAAGAATGTAAAATAAAACGCAATAGAGTACCACTATTCCCGGTATATGACCCTTGCTTTAGCATCTTGCTGTTTTCCTATATAAACCCGTTCATTATGTTCAATTCCAAAAATGCTTGTGCATTTAATTGTCATGTTCATGCAAAAATATCCCAAAGAGTTTGTCCAACTTTCCCAACGATTTCTATAGACATCCTCAGCGAAATATATATCGAAAGCAAGTTTCTTCATCATCAATCTGTGGCTTATTCTGCTTGCAAATTTTAAATTACTTCATATTTCCATTGCAAGTATCCATAATTTTCGTCCATAAAGTGGGCCAAAAGCTGAAATCACTCCAGCGGCCGGGGATAAGCCAGCCGGGCAGGGTTTGCAGAAAATGGGGTACCGCCCACGCAAATGCCAGTGCTAAAGCAAACAGGGCTGCCCCGTGCAAGACACCGGGCAGGGCACAAATAAAGCGCAGCAACAGCACGACCAAAGCCAGTCCGACAATCAGGGCAGGCAGGGCACACGCTGCTTGAGCCAGCCATGCCTTTTGGGGGCCGTAAGTGATGGCGGTGATCTTTCCGGCACCGGTTGCTGCGGCCCACTGTTCGGCGTCCGTTTTGGGGGTGTCGGGCGAAAGACCCCGCAGCGCCGCGTGGGTAAAGCCGCTTTGCGCCGGATAAAGAAGCGTTTTGCTTTTACTTTTAAACACGCCGGAAATGAAATACTCGGTACGGTCCAGTGCAACAGTCAAGCCCATAATATCATAGCTGCCAAACAGTGTCCACGCCAGCGTCGAAGAAATCGCGCACTGCTGTCCTACGACACCGGGTGCTGTGCCCTGAAGATATTCCACAGGCAGACAGTCCTGCGCTGTACCGTCAAAGCCGATACAGGTCACATCTTCCGCTGTGCGGTCAGAATCTGCCGAGACCGCTGCTGCTTTCTCGCTCCAAAAGCTGGCAGTAACGGCTTGAGTGTTGGCATTACTTTTTTCCCATTCCCGTGCAGCGGCAAGCTGCCCGGCTGTAAGCGGGGAAGACAGGGTCACCGTCACGGTTGGGTTCTGCTGTACAATATGCGCTGCGCGGGTCTGCAAAAGCAGCTGCAAAACTACCAGCAATACTGCCGCAACCGCCCAACCTCTTTTACGATGCATCATGGATCTTCACCCGGTCCCCGGCCTGCACGGCCCGCGTACTGCTGACAATGACCTGTGTATCGGCGTCCAGCGCACCACTGACGGCGGCGGTGGTATCGCCCGTTTCCACCACCGTGACAGGCAGCGATACTACGATATTCTGCTGACCCAAGATTGTGGCTTTTTGTTCGATAGCCAGCACATAGCAGCCGGTATTATCTTTATGTACCGCGCTGGCCGGCAGCACACAGGGCCGCTTTTCACCCTGCACCGTGGCCGATGCGTTGGCAGCACCGGCACACCATGCCCCTTTGGACAAGGTGCATTTTGCTGTAACGGTGCCGTTTTCATCCGGGGCCGAAAGGCTCTGCACGGCGGCATCACAGCTTGCGCGGCTCTGGCTCAGGTGCAGTACAGTGCCAACTGAAACAAGGTTGGCTTGAGATTCTTCCAAAGGAATTTCGGCGGTAAAATCGGCATCTGCAGCCAGCTGGCCGCCCACGGCAGGGGAGGGCTGCCCAACCACGAGATCCAGCGACACAAGGGTGCCATCACTGGGGGCAGTCAGTGTGCCGCCCGCCTGCTGCACGGCAAGCAAGGCATCCAGTTCGGCCTGCAGGGTTTCGGCATCAGAGGCCGTTACAGCAGCAGCGGCGCGGTCCAGTGCGTTCTGTTTTTCCGTGGTTTCCTGCTCTTTCTCCAGCGTGTGCAGTGCGGTGTTGCGGTTATCCTCGGCACTTTGGGCGGCGGAAAGTGCCGCATTGTTGGCATCTTCGGCGGCTTTTTGGGCGCTGTACAGGGCATCCTCCGCAGCTTCCAGGGCAGCGGCGGCGTTTTCTACGGCGGCCTGTTTTTCAGCGTCGTCCGCATAGCCGGCATTGCGGGCTTTTTCCAGAGCGGCAGCAGCTTCGTCCCGCTTGGTCTGGGCACGGGAAACGCTCTCTTCACCATCGGCGTAGATTCTGTGTGTTTCCTCGTAGGCACGTTCTAATTGCTGCTGGGCGAGCTGGGCGGCGTAGGGGTCGGCGGTGTCTCCCGCCGTCTGTTGTGCGGCCTGGGTCCGGGCCTGCTGCAACGCGGCCCGCTTGGCGTTTACGGCGCGGTCCACTTCAGCGGCATCAAACACGGCCAGCGTGTCCCCGGCCTTGACGGTCTGCCCCGCCTGCACGGGTACTGCCATGACCAGCAGACCCGCGGGCACTGTAAAAGGGGTGCCGCCCGCAAAGCTGACCGTGGCCGTAGTGCGCACGCTTTTTGTCACATTGCCGGAGGACGGCCTCTGCACCGTCACGCTGGCCATGGCTGCCCCTGCTGTACCGCGGGCCAGCAGTGTCAGCACCAGCAGCAGTGCAAAAAAGCGGACAATCCACCCAAGCCGCTGGCGCTGGCGTGGGTCCATCCCGGTAAGCAGTTCGATAGGTCCTCATCCTTTCACGGCTCCGGCCAGAATCCCCTGTTCCAGATACTTTTGGCCGAAAGCAAAAATCAGTACGGCGGGCAGCAATGCAAACAGGCTGGCCGCCATGGTCAGTGCCAGGTCGCGGGTAGTATCGGTCAGATAGAGTGACAGCGACCAAAGCGACTGTGTTTTTAAAAAGGTCATAGGCTGTTCCAGCGCATTCCAGGCATCCAGAAAGCTCATGGTCAGCGCAGCCAGGATACCGGGCAGCCCCACTGGCAGGCCGATTCGCGCAAACTGCTGCCACGGGGTCGCGCCATCTATAGCGGCAGCTTCCAGCAGCGGCAGAGGAACAGCGTCAAACCCGCGCTGCATCACAAATACGGGAAATGTGCTGAATGCCCCCGGCAGAATGACCGCCCAGACAGTATCCATCAGTCCCAGGTGGTTTATCGTCAGATAGGCAGGCACCATAGTGACCTGGAACGGCAGCAACATTAAAATAAGGTACAGCCCCCGCACGGCCCCGCGCCCGCGAAATTTCAAGCGGGAGAGTGCCCATGCGGCGGGAGCACCCACGACCAATTGACCAGCCAACTGCGGAAATGTCTGCAGGCAGGTGTTCCAATAGGTGGTAAAGTATTCCGGTGTGTCCAGCAGCAGCTTGACAGCAGGTTCCAGCGTAGGGTAGCTGGGCAGCAGGGTCCACGCAGCCTGCCCGCTGCCGGAAAGCGCCGGGCCGATGGTCGCTGCCAGCTCCTCCGAGCCGGTCAGCGTGCCCATCAAAAGGAACCATAGCGGGAACCATACGAGCAGGACGAATGGGAAAAGCAGAATTTTTTTTAGAGCCGTTTTATGCATACCGCGATCACCGCCCCCAGCGCCCCTGCCATCAGGATTGCTGCGGCGCTCAGCCTTGGCAGATCCAGTGCCAGGAACCAGTTGTTGAACAAATGCTGCAATAAATAGATGCTTTTTTCCGGGTAGGCCCCGGCCACCAGATAGGCTTCGCGGAAAACTTTAAAGGTGTTCAGCAGACTCAGCACCAGCGTGACGGCCAGTGTGGGCAGCAGGTTGGGCAGGGTAATGGCTGTAAACTGCCGCCACCCACTGGCACCATCCACGGCAGCGGCCTCGTACAAGTCTGTGGAGATGCTGTCCAGCCCGCTGGACCAAAGGATGCTGTCATAGCCGATGTTTTTCCACAGATAAGTACCGATCAGCACCCAGAACGCAGCATCCGTGCCCATAAAGTCACAATGGGTGCCAAAAGTTCCGTTCACAAGGCCGTTTTGGGCAAACAATACTTTCCAGAGCAGTGCAAGGCTTGCCACCGGCAAAGCCATGGGCAGCAAAAAGGTCGTGCGGCAGACCTCGGCCCAGGAGGTATTTTTTAAGCCTTTCGCCCGTAGCGCCAAAGCCAGTGCCAGACTGAGCGCCAGCAGCAGCGGAACGCATACTCCGATAAACCGCACCGTATTTTCCACCGCCAGTCGGAACGCATCGTTGCCCAGTACCGCCGTATAGTTGGCAAGGCCCACAAAGTGTCGCCCCATCGTGTCGGTCACGCTGCGGCGCACCGTCTCCACAAAGGGGGCCAGCACAAACAGGGTGACACCGCACAGGCTGGGGGCCAGAAACAGCCAGGGCGTAGGGTCCGGGTGTTTGTTTTGTCTTTTCTGCATACAATTTTTTCCTGCAAAGCGATGCGCGGGGCAGCATGGCCGCTCCGCGCACCGATGTTACTTTTGTTCTGCCAGATACAGCGCCAGATCACTCTGCACACCCGCCACAGCGGCGGCCACGTCCTCGCTGCCGTCAATGATGGCCTGGGCATGGTTTATAAAGTTCTGCTGCAGCATCACCGGGAACAATACAGGTGTGGTGCAGTTGGCGTAGAAGGCATCCAGGTCGCCGACATACGCGCCGGTCACTTTACCCGTTTTTGCGCCGCTTACCGTCGCTTTGACGGCATCGAGTTTTTCCCGCAGGCAGTCCGCCCGCACCGTTGTACCATCGGAGCAATACTGGCTTTGCACATCGGTGCCGAAGAACGCAGCGGCCAGCCCCTTTGCGGCATCCGGATTTTTGCTGTTGGCATTCACGCCCACCAGTACCTGCGGGTTATAGGCACCCTGCGTCAGGCCGGGCATCGGGATCATATCCACGGGAACGGCCTCGGCATCCGCATCAAAAATATCGTTGGTGCGCGCCATTGCAATGACGGCGTAGGGGGTGGCAACATCCATCCAGCCGAATTTGGCGCGGCTGCAGGTGCTGTACTCGTCCTGCTGTGCATCGATTTTGACAATGTCCGCGTTGTCGTAGCTCTGGGAAGATACACCGTCCATCTCGGTGTTGATATAGTCAGCCATGCCATAGTAGTCGGCAGTTGTTTTCACAAAGGTAAATATCTTGGTCAGGGCGTCTGCATCCAGTGCGCCGTCGTGCAGCAGGGCATTGGCACTGGAAGGCAGGAGCAGCTTCGCGAAGTCAACGCCGCTGGCCAGCGCCAGAGCATACTTCTGGTCATCGGGCAGAGCCGTGTAATATTCATCGCTGAACTGCTCGGTGTCGGGGCGGGGTGCAGCGGCCAGCACGGCGTCCTGCAGGTCGTTCAGGTCGGTCAGGCCGTCCAGCGTGCCCGCGTCACCACAGAGTGCCGGGACGATGAACCGCGCAGGCAGCACATAGGCCCTGCCATCGGTCATAAACGGATCGATGATATTGCTCTGCAGCGCATCCAGCGGCACGGTGTCACTCATGTCAGCCAGCATTCCCTTATTGATATAGGTCGTGTAGTCGACACGATCCAGAAGCAGCACATCAGGCCCTTCCCCGGCCAGCAGTTCGGTGTTCAGCTGGGTCAGCGCATCGTTGATGGCGGCGCTGACATCATCGGTGTCGGTCTGCACGGCGGTTTCAAAGGTAACGTCCACCTCGGGATTGGCTTTTTTGTAGGCGTTCACGGCCAGCCGCGCCGTGGCGGAATCCGCCAATGACCAGACGGTCAGCGTTGTGTCGGCATGGGTGGGCAGCGTTTCGTCATAGTGATAGAAATAGAGATCGCCGTTTCCGCCGCTGTCGCCAAAGAGCAGGACCATAAAGTCCTCCGCCGCCGTGCGCAGCAGAGAGAGCGGATAGTTGCTGGAAATGCTCATCGCTGTGCCCTCGGCAGGGACGACCTGCTCCGGCAGGGTGCCGCCGGGGGCCAGGCGGTAGATGCCGTCCGTGCAGGCGTAATAAGCCGCGCCGTCTGCGTCGCCGGTCAGCGCTTGAGAACTGGTCGCATTGGGGACCGGGTTCAGCAGCTCGGTGCTTGCGCCGGTGGCGGGGTCCAGGGCGTTCAGGATAATATCGCCGGTATTATTGTCAAAGCTCAGGTAAACAAGCTGGTTGCCGACTGTCGTGAGGGAGTTGAGGCTGTACGCCAGATCCTGCGGCAGTGCGGCGGTCGTAACACTGCCGTCAGTCAGGCTGACCTGCACAAAATCCACGGTGTCGCCGTTGGAGACAAAATCCAGCTTATCCCCCTGAAATACAGCTGTGTTGGGGTTGATGCCCTGCTTTACCGTGTCATCCTCTACAACGGTTTTGGTTCCGTCAGGTGCCTGCAGAACCAGCCCGGCATTCTCCCCGTCATAGGTGATAAGCGCCTGCTCACCGTCCGGCGCAACGAGGATCCACGTGACCATCGCATCGCCCACGTCAAACGCTGCAGGTTCCGATGTCCAGTTGGTTCCGTCAGTGCTGGTGCGGCGGGTGTAGTCTTCGATGCTGTCCTCCCCCACCTTGCCGGTGTACAGAACAATCGTTCCGTCCGCCAGCTGCGTCGGGTAAGAGATGAGCGGCTCACCGCCAAGGTCAACGCGGCTCTCGACCCAGCGGCCCATCTGGGTATCGGTGGTGTCTGCAGCGGTCAGGCTGGGAGTGGTGTCCTGCCTGGCGCAGCCTGCCAGACTCAAAATAAATGCCGTGCATAATCCGGCACTGATGATTCGTTTCATAAGTATGTGCCCTCCTTCATCGGGTGTAGCACCAGTATACCGCCCGAATCTTGAATTGTCCTTGAAAAAAGCTGCGGCTTTTCAAGACTGTTTCAAGGTTTGGGGTGTATACTAGAAAGGGAAAAGGAGAATTATGCCATGCGGATTTTATTGATCGAAGATGACCGCGCCCTTTGCACGGCGCTGCTGCCTGCCCTGCAAGCTGCGGGCTATACTGTAGATACCTGCCACGACGGCGCAGACGGCAAAACCCTTTTGTGCGGCGGCGCATACGATGTCTGTGTACTGGACCGGATGCTGCCCGGGCTGGACGGTCTTAGCCTGCTGCGGGCCGCCCGCGCCAAGGGATGTACCACCCCGGTGTTAATGCTGACGGCCCTGTCCGGCATCAATGACCGGGTGGACGGCCTGGATGCCGGTGCAGACGATTACCTGGGCAAGCCCTTTGACACGCGGGAGCTTCTGGCCCGGCTGCGGGCACTAACCCGCCGCCCCGGCACCACTGCCGAATCTGCCATACGCTGCGGTGACGTGACGCTGGATGCCGCCCAACTGACCCTGAGCGGGCCAAAGGCCGCTGCGGCCCTGACCAAGAGGGAGGCCGATCTTTTAGAGGTACTGCTGCGCACACCGGGGCAGCTGCAGACCCGTGCGGTGCTTTTGGCGCGGGTTTGGGGACCACTGGCCGAAGTTGAGGACGCTAATCTGGACTGTTACATCCATTTTGTGCGGCGGCGGCTGAAAGCCGTAGGCAGTGCGGTAACGATCACCACCGTGCGCGGTAGCGGCTATAAGGCGGAGGTACCGCCATGCTGACTGCACTGCGCCGCCGTTTGACCCTGCTGATGACGGCGCTGACCTCGTTGGTGCTGGCAGGTGCGCTGGTCGTGACATGGAATTATGCCACCGCCCAGTACAGGACCGCCGCGGAGACGCTGCTCACGCAGAACTTTTCTGCCATCGTTGACCGGCTGGACAGCGCCGACAGCGTAAGTGACGCTTGGCTGGCTGACCAGGAGCACAACAGCGGCTGCCTTTTGTTTTTGTGGGACAACGGTGCCGCGCTGCATTTTGCGGGCACCACGGGCAGCGCCGATGCCCGCAATGCGGTTGAACCTCTGTTAGAAGAAGGTTTGTCCCCCCTGCTGGACACAAGTCTGCATGACAGCAGCGGTGCCGTGCAGAGGCAAAGCGCGGTGTTCACGCTGAACGAATACCGCTGCCACGCAGCCTTGCTGCCGCGCGGCACAGCAGGCAGTTATCTGCTTGTGGCCGCTTTACAGGATATGGGCTTTGTACACCGTCATGCGGTCCAGACAGTTGTGCAGTATGGTGCGATCTGGTTCACTGGCACACTGCTGCTGGCGATCATCAGCTGGCGGCTGACCGGCAAAGCGCTGGCTCCGACGGCATTGGCCATGCGGCGGCAGAAGGAGTTCATCGCCGCAGCCGGGCACGAACTGCGCAGCCCGCTGGCCGTAGTAAAAGCAAGCCTGGACGCTGCGTGCCGCACTCCTGTGACTGAACGCGCCACCCTTTTGCGGAATGCCGAGCAGGAGACGGACCGTATGGCGCGGCTGGTGGAGGATCTGCTGGTGCTGGCCAACGGCGACTTGGATGCCTTGCCGGCCCATCTGCACCCCATCGCACCGGATAACCTCTGCCTAGAAGTATACGATGCGTTTTTCCCGTTGGCGCAGCAGCGCCAACACCCGTTAAGTCTGACCCTGCCGGAGGACAGCGTTCCTTCCATAGAGGCGGACCCGGACCGTGTAAAGCAGCTGCTGGCAATCCTGCTCAACAATGCGTTTGACCACACCCCCGCGGGCACCCCCGTGGAACTGTGCTTGACATACTGTGGGGAAAAAATCACCCTGGCCGTGCAAGACCACGGCCCCGGCATACCGGATGCCGAAAAAGCTCGGGTCTTTGACCGTTTTTACAGCGCTGATCCCAGCCGCACCGACAAGCACAATTTTGGCCTTGGTCTAAGCGTAGCCAAGGAACTAGCCCGGCTGCATCATGCAGACTTGACCGTGACCGACACCCCTGGCGGCGGGGCAAAATTTGCGGTGACTTTTGCGGCAAGGATATCTTAATGCTTGATTGACATCCATAACCGAAAGATGCATCAGCGAACCCTGCTGATGACTATGTACAATACATTAGACGGTGAGCAAACTCTCTAATGAAATCCATCATAGGTGGATTGTCGCCTTGAATTGTGAATGTCGTGTAAACAATTAGCACTTACTGTTGACCGACTGCTAATCCGTGGCGTATACTAGACTTACAGATTTATTCTGTACCAGCACCTTTACAACTGAATACACAGCATAACAGGTACTTTACTTTCCCGGTGGGGCGCACAGCAAGGTCAAGGCAGACCCTAACTCACGGCAGGGAGAGGACATAATGATACTCCAGATGCCCTACAGCTTCAGATAGGGTGACCGCGCTTGGGTTGTAAGAAGTAAGACCCTTGCAGAGTCAGTGTACGGTCGTTGCCAGCGGCTTGCCTGTTGTGTTCCCAAGTCTGGGGGCGAGCGGCAAATTAGACATTTTTCTTCAGCATTTATTTTGATGTACACGGTTTCTTTTATTTATTTTTATTATTTACATAACCGTGTAACTAACGCTAACATGCGTATTATTTGATTTTTAATGAATTCACATCAAAATTTGCGGGGAAAGTGTACCCTCACGCCCGGATAGAACAGAGAAAATATAGAAAGAGCCCGGAGGGCCTTACCAAATCGGTAAGGCCCTCCGGGCTCTTTTTTCTCCCCGGAAAGTGTATTCAAGAGGGTTACATGAAACAACAATACAAATTAAGAAAGAGGGTGTATGTATATGACAAAATCAAATCCAGAAGATTGTGCAAAATATATACGCGGGCCGCCGGAGTGAATCCGTTCTGATTCACTTTTTGAGGGAAGAACTGAAAAGTGAATCATATCTGATTCACTCTCGCACCTCGCCCAAATGCGGCCCACGTGGAGGAGAATCCCCGCATCGCACACGGATCGCGAGGTCACCTACAAAACCGCCGTTTGGCACGTTTGTGGGGCTGTGGGGCGGCATAGCCGTACAGCTTACTACAAGAGAGTAAAACTTACTACACACAAAATCACGATAATATGAGATAATGTATATATCTTGAAATTGAAAGGATGATGCAAATGACTTTTACAAAACTTCCGAAAGCAATCTCCGCAGAAGAACTCCTCTCCACGCCGCTGCCGCCTGTTAAATGGATTATTCCCGGTCTGCTCCCGGCAGGACTGGCACTGTTTGCTGGCCCCAGTAAAGCTGGCAAAAGTTGGCTGGCCTTGTGGCTGTGTTTACAGATTGCGCAGGGAAATCCCGTTTGGAATCGAGAAATAGAGCCACGCACCGTGATTTATTTCTCGTTGGAAGATACATTCAACCGCTTGCAAAACCGCATCTTTCAGCTTATCGACGGTGGAGACGCCCCGGAACGACTGATTCTCCAAACAGAATGTCCGAGTATCGGGCAGGGCTTAGAAGAACAAATCGATTCTCTTATCTATACATACTCTGACGTAGGCATGATTGTCATCGATACACTTCAAAAAGTGCGTGTGAGCGATGGAAACGGAGGAATGTATGCAAATGACTATAAGGAGGCCGGTGCATTGAAGAAGCTCGCTGACAAGTATGGTATCTGCATTTTGTTAATTCATCACTTGCGCAAGCAGAGTGCGGCTGACCCGTTTGACCAGATTTCCGGCTCCACTGGTCTTATGGGCGTAGCCGATACAAGCTGGGTCATGCAGAGAAAACGCATGAGCCAGACCGCTGACATTCTGCTCACCGGGCGCGATATGGACGACAGAACGCTGCATTTGCGCGAAGAAAGCTGTGTTTGGACTTTAGAAGATGAGGAAACCGCAGAAGAACGGGAAATCAAGGCTGTGCCGGATTACCTGTGGAAAGCGGCAGAGTATATCGAAAGTGTCGGAAACTGGCAGGGAACGGCATCGGAATTGCTTGCAGAAGTGCATATCGAGGGAGTACAGCCGAATCAATTTACCTATAACATGGCCAAGTATTTCGATAAAGTGTTCGAGCCGAAAGGTATTCACTATAAAACCCATCGAAAGAACAAGGTTCGTCTTTTGAGCTTCTATGGTGACGATGGTGACGGTGGTGACGATGATATTGACATAACTCAATTATCGGGGTGGGGTATCCCAGAAAGACCGTCACCATCGTCACTCGGAGCGCTTGAGGGAAGCAAGCATGGGCGAAGTGTTGCCACAGGGCAACCCGCCGAAAAGCCTACGGGGACAGCCCCGAACCCCTGTGAGGCTGCTGGCGCATGAGAAAGCGCAGCGTTGGAATCAATATCCGCGTCAGCGTCACTGAAAAGAAAAAGGTGACGATGTTGGCTCGGAAGTGCGGGTTAAAATGCTTGAAAAGCAGGTAAAAGCGATAGCGGCACTGTCAGCGATGGCGGTGCTGTTTTTGTCAGTAATAGGTAGAATTTTAGGTGAAAGATTGTTGGGTGTGGTGATAGCTTTCTGTCGCAGTTGTTGGTATGCTTTGTAGTACCGTAGGTCAATAAAACATACAAAGGAGCGTACAAAACATGGCATCTATCAGAAAACGCGGCAGCAACAGTTACTTGATTGTTGTATCTCGTGGATACGACTACGAGGGCAACCGACTGAAATCTGTACAGAAAACGGTCAAGCCACCCAAGGAGTATACACCCAAACAGGCAGAGAAGTGGGTAAAGGAACAGGCAATTCTATTTGAGCGTGAGGTTCAGCACACCCCCGAACCCATCAATCGGAGCATTACGCTGGCAAAGTACATTGAACACTGGGTAGCTGATGTAGGACCGAAGAAATTGGCGGACTCTACATACCAACGGGATTTGCAGGATATTCGGCGCATCCTGCCGGCGCTGGGCAACTACAAGTTGACGGATCTGCGCAAAGAGGTCATCCGAGAATTTTACGAAGAAATGCGGCACAGCCCGCGTCTGGACGGCAGAGGATACCTATCCGAGAAGTCAGTCGAAGGCTTACACAACACGTTGTGTGGCGTCCTGTCAGCCGCTGTGGACGAGGGTTATTTGACCCACAATCCCGCATGGCGGTGCTATAAGCCCAAAGGAAAAAAGAAAGAACGCCCCGTAGCTGATGAGGAAACCGTAAAGAAGCTGATTACTGCATTTGAAGGTCAGAGTATGAAATACGAAACCTATTTCAAGCTGGTGCTGGCTACGGGGTTACGCCGAGGTGAAGCCTGTGGGTTGAGGTGGAGCGATATCAACTGGCGCAAACGCACGATCCATGTGCAGCGTGGTGTTGTGAAATTGAGCCACCAAGAATCAATTACGAAAGACCCCAAGACCAGCAGCGGTGACCGTATGGTCTACCTGAGCAAAGAAATGTGCCAACTACTCAAGGCGTGGCGGAAAGAGTGCGAGTGGGATAGGCAGCAGACCGCGAACGAAACTGTGGACGAGGACGACTATTTATTCCGTCAACCTAACGGAAAGCCTATGTGTCCCAGCACATTCACATACAGATTTAAATTGATTCTGAAAGCAAACAACCTGCCACTTGACTTGAGCGTACATAGTCTACGGCATACTAACGCCAGCTTACTGATTGCACAGGGCGTAGATGTAAGAACGGTTGCCAGCTTGTTAGGTCATGCACAGGCAAGTACAACGCTGGATATTTACGCCCACGCATTTGATAAGAACAAGCGCAAAGCTCAAGAAAAGTTGGGAAAGGCAATTGGGCTATGATGAGACAAATCAGGCCGGCACAAGCAAACAAACATATCCTACTTAAATTATCCTGATATATGGCTATAACGCGTGAATTTATTTTGTCTTTTATCAACATTTTTTATTTTTACTTGAGTATTGTATTTAAAAAGTAGATGCTCTATAATTATATTTATAAGGTAAATAAAAACTTTCAAAGTATAAATAGTGGATGGTAATTATTATGCCGTGTCCTTTAAAACTCTTTATTAGTAAAATTCTACGCAAAATCCGCAAGCCCGCAATGTACACACTATATGATACTTTTGGCTGTCCTGAAAAACCACCTACACAGTGCCCAACATTCTTGGAGCGTGATGTGCACAAAAGTTTTCAAGCAGCAACCAGAAGTTACAATATAATCGTTGTGTACGGTGAATCTCGCCAGGGAAAAACGTGGACAATCGAAAAATATTGCCCTGAACAACTTCGGATTGGATGCAATTCATCTATGAAGTTGGCTGACATAAAGCGAGAAATGCTAAGAAAGTCCTTGTATTGGAACCAACCATCTATGAGATAAAATCATTTGATAAAGCAAAGATAAGCGAAATCACAAAAGAATTAAAAGAGTCTTAATCTATCCTTGTTTTATTTCATGCTGAAGGCTTTTTAACGTGAAAAGACTCCAAAAATCCCAATAGCCTTATATACGCTTGTTTGGTTCTTTCAACAAAGAGGAACATTTTGGTGATACCGAAATGTATAAGAGAAACGAACTTTCCTTGCAAGGAGTATTCATCATTTGGCTATTTCCACAATAGGATAAACTATAAAAAGACCTCGGTGAATCTCACCGAGGTCTTTTTGGTGCGCCCGAAGGGATTCGAACCCCCGGCACCTGGCGTCGGAGGCCAGTGCTCTATCCAGCTGAGCTACGGACGCATATGTATGAAAAACGACGTTACAGCGTATTTCAATCTTGTAAAGTAGTCAATTTCCAATAGTGGTCAATTCGTGGTCTGACTACCGTTGACCACCGCGTTTTTGTAAGTGTAAACAGCGCTGTATCGGACAAAAACGAGCCTGAAACCTGCCGTATCGCAGTTGTCGGAGCCGAACGCTCTATCCAGCTGAGCTACGGACGCAGGTTTATGAATTACTGTCAAACAGAGCCAAGGCCCCGAATGCCTTTATAGTATACCAAATCCGGGAGCAAAATGCAAATGTTTTCTTGAAAAATCTCGTGTCATATTCTAATCTATATTCTAATCTGCCGGGGACATACCATTTTGAAAAAGCAGCGCTTCGTTCTGAAGCCTATGCCCATTGTTAGGGCTATGCCGGCGGCTGGCTTTTTGCCCCGCAGACCACACCTGCCTGTGCCGGTCTGATCTTCTACCCGGGCGGCAAGGTTGAGCGAACAGCCTACGCGCCGCTGCTGCATGAGCTGACAGAGGACGGCACAAAAAAGACCCGGCATCCGCAGCAGGCGGAAGCCGGGCAGGAAAGTCAATCCTCGAGGGATTCCTCTAAGATGGCAACACAGCGCTTCATCGAAGCGTCAAATTCGTCGTCGTTATTATTCTGGAACAAAATCAGATTGTCCTTGTGCTGCGGGTCGGCGAGGTTCTCCGGGATGGCAAAGTTGCACCGGCGCAGATACTCATCCCAGTGAGCCAGCTTCCAGGTGTCGCGGTCCGAGTTGCGCTCGATCATTCGCTGGTGGACGACCTCGGGCGAGGTTTCGACCCAGATGACGGCCAGCGTCGCGCCCTTGGCGGCCAGCTTGGCCTTCAGGTCTGCGATAAAGGCGTTGTCGCGCACCTCCTGGGTGAACGGCGCATTGATCAGGACAATATCGTCGTAGTCCAGTGCCTCCATGGCCAGGTCCAGAACGCAGTCATACTCATAATCGCGGATGTTCTGCTGGAAAAACGCGCTGCTGCGGTCATACGGCTGCCCGGCAACCTTGAAGATCTGCTTGGAGAGGACGATGAGCGTGTCCTTGTCGAGGTAGACAATGTGCTTTAAATTTTTAGCCAGCGCCTTTGCCACGTAGGTCTTGCCGCAGGCGGGCGGGGAGGTGACAAGGATGAGTTTTTTCTCCATGAGGAACCCTTCTCTTTGTTAAGCATTACACGCTTTGCGTATGGTTGTATTATACGACAATAATTTAACATAGTCAACGAACCAATCCGCAAAAAGGACAGAATACCCGTTCTGTACGAAGAAGTGCGCGGTTTACAGTGGAAAGCAGAGCAAAACGCATGGACATTTGTGCACAGTCTGCACGATTGGTGCGCAAAGAAAAGCGCGGCCCATTAAAAAGGCCGCGCTTGAAGTTATGAGGTGTAGAGATTGCAGGGGGCAGTGATTGCGTCGCACCTGCAAGCTGTTTCCGATAGGTACGGCATATCAATCCCTGCGCAGCCTCCTGCCCAGCAGATAATATCCGGCCCAGTCCAGCTTGCCGAACAGGGGAGAGCCGGTCCGCCTGGCCTCGGCCATGACCCAGACAAGGCGGATGCTGCGCCAGCGGCAGGGCAGGTAGTAGGCGCTGTAGCAGCCCTCAATGCGCATCCGCTCCAAAAGGGCGTGCAGCCACGGGCTGCGCAGGGCGGCATAAGCCTTGTCCCGGCGCACGGCCCTGCGCTTGGCGGGGTCGCGGCGCAGGATGTCCGCCACGCCCTCGGCGTAAACGGTCAGCTCGGCGCGATGCAGGGGGCGCATATCCTCCTGCGGGCAGTGCGCCGCGTAGCACGCCTTGTTCAGCCGGGCAAAATGCTCGGGCCAGATCTTGCAGTAGTCGGCGTGGTATTTCGTCGAGAGTGTTCCCTCGCGGCTGCAATCGTAAAACGTCAGCGGTGCGGTCAGGATAGTGTAGGCAAAATCGGGGGCAGTCCTGCCCAGCAGGTCGATATAATCCAATACAAATTGTAAATCTTCACCCAAAGTATACTGTCTGTCGAATGCCAGCTGCTGTGCCGGCGCGGTGCGGTAGAGCTTATTCCACGGCATGGCCAGCAGACAGTCAAGCCAAAGCCGCGCCAGCATATTCTGCGGGCGGGTGGCAGTATCCGAAGTTACTGTTGCAGCGTCTTGCTCGTCAGTGGTGTAGTGCCAGAGCACAAAGCTCTGCGGCGCAGTGTTCTGGGCGTCAAGCGCCGCCTGCAAAGCGCCGGGGCGCAGCGCGTCATCTGCGTCGAGAAAGACAAGGTACTCGCTGTCCGCTGCAGCCAGTCCGGCGTTGCGCGCGGCGGACACGCCGCGGTTCTCCTGATGCAAAACCGTCACGCGGGGGTCTCTGGCGGCCCAGGCGTCGCACAGACCACCGCTTTCGTCGGGGCTGCCGTCGTCCACGAGAATACAATGCAGCCCGCCTGCGACCTGCTGGGCCAGAACGCTGGCCACACAGCGGTCCAGTGTCGCAGCGGCCTTGTAGACCGGCACGATCACGCAGAGGGTCGGCTTGCTCACTGGGCACCTCCGTTTTCCGTCACATCGCGCACGATGCGCACAAATTCCTCATAGTAATGCGCGGTGGAAAACTCCCTGCCGCGCGCTGCGCCCGCCGCGCCCATCTCGGTGCAGAGGGCCGGGTGCTCGTACAGCATACGGATGCTCCACGCAAGCTGGTCAGTCACAGTGTCGCCGCGCTCCACCAGCACGGCCTGGCTGCCAGCCAGATACTCCGGCATACCGCCGCTGCGGGTCGCCAGCACGGGGCGTCCGCAGGCCATCGCCTCCACGGCCACAAGGCCCGCGGCCTCCTCCACCAGCGTGGGCACGCAGCACAGGTCGGCCAGGCGGTAATAGTCGGGCAGGTCCTCATTGGGGATGTAGCCCGTGAACTGTACGCGGTTGCCCAGACTCTTGGCCTGCTGCTCCAATTTGCGCTGGAACGCGCTTTGCTGGGTGCGGGCGAAGAAGGGGCTGCCCACAATCAGCAGCTTGATGTGCGGCTCATGCAGCGCGGCAATGGCCTCCATCAGCTTATGGATGCCCTTGTCCGGGTCGAGCCGTCCGCAGTAGAGCACGACGAAATCCTCGTCGGTAAAGCCGAGCTGCGTGCGCAGCGTTTTGGATGCCGGGCCGGGGCAGAAGCGGGCCGTGTCAATGCAGTTGTGCAGAATGTAGGCCCGCTGCGGGTCAAGAGTGCTGGATTGCAGGTAATCCTCGCGGATAAAATCGCTCAGCGCCAGCACGCCGCCGTAGATGTCGTCCATCACGGGGGTGCAGGTCGTCTGGCCGTGCAGGTGCGCCAGACAGCGTTTGCGGCCAAACATGCGGCTGATGGCGCTGCACTGGGTCAGGTTTCCGCCCTCGGCCACGATCAGGTCGGGCGGCGGCAGCTCCAGTGCCAGCGAGAGCTGGACCTTCTGGTACCACGGGTCATAGGGCGCGGCGATCCCGGCGCACCGCTCCAGAAAGACCATCGGCCAGTAGCGGCGGTGGCCGCCCGGGCGGTTGATGTAGAGCATCTTCGTATGCTGCCAGCCCTCGGCGGCGCGGCGGGCGGCATCGTCGGTGACACTGGCGCACAGCAAATCAAGCTGCCCCTGCTTCTCGTTCTCGCGGATCAGGTGGGTCAGCAGCGTCTCCACCGCGCCGCCCTGCACCGCGGGGACCGGCAGATCCGGCGGCGGCACCAGCAGCACGCGGGGACGTCTTTCCTTGTCTAGCTTCAATAACGCCAATGTGGGCTCCTTAGAATGTGGATTTTGAACAAAAATACCGCCGCGCACGTAGGGGCCGGGCATGCCCGGCCCGCGGCTTCACGTCAGAGGGCGCTTTTGGGCAGGCTGCGGGCTGGACATGTCCGGCCCCTACAGAGCAATGGACTTATTTGATCGGGCACAAACTCTGTGCGCTCATCATCGACCAGCGGGCGGCGCTCAGCTTCTCGGTCATCTTCATGTTGCGGCAGTTGGGCAGGTAGCTGATGAGCCCCTGCATCAAAAACTGCTCCTTGCTGATGGCCTTGACCAGCTCGGGCGTCGGGTACTGGCGCACCTTCGCGCAGAGGAACAGATACCGCCGCCAGCAGGCCGCATAGGCCGCGTCGATGACCGCGCGGTCCGCGTGGTTCTCAACATAAAAGCGATAGCGGTCCGCCAGACCGTCCACGGCGTCGAACGCCTCCGGACGTATGTTCGTACGGCAGATGCTGCCGTTGCGCAGGCGGTAGTGATAGAGCGGCTTGTCGATGCAGACGACCTTGTCGCAGCGCCAGAACAGGCGGTGTGCGACGAAATCATCCTCATGCAGGCGGCCTTCGGGGTAATGCAGCAGTTTCCAGACCTCGGCGCGGTACATCTTGTTCCACGCGACGGTGTAGACCGTGCCGTAGGGGGTGTAAAACTCGTTCAGCAGGTCCTTGCCGCAGAAAACACCCTCCTGCGTGGGGCGTGTGAAGTAGGCCGGGTCGCAGCTCTTACCGTCCTCCTGCACGTCCTCGACAGAGCAGAGGGACATATAGGCATCGTGCTCCTCGCAGGCGTCATACAGCGTCTGCAAAAAGCGCGGCAGAACGACATCATCGGAGTCAATAAAGGAATAATAGCGGCCCTTGGCGGCGTCGATGCCGGCGTTGCGCGCGGCGGACAGGCCCTGGTTCTCCTGATGGATGACCCGCACGCGCTCATCACGGGCGGCGTACTTGTCGCAGACCTCTCCGCAGCCGTCGGTGGAGCCGTCGTCGATGAGAAGCACCTCGATGGGCACATTGATCTTCTGGGCCAGAATGCTCTCGATGCACTCGGCCAGGTAGGGCTTCGTGTTGTAGATCGGCACGATTACACTGATCGCGATATGTTCCATAATTTATTTCCCCTTCCTCGTATGCAGGCGTCCCCAGGCAGCCGCCGCGCCGTAGGTCAGCGTGGGGCTGGCGCAGAACGCGGCAGCCCGCAGCTTCTCGCCCAGCGGCAGGTATTTGCTTGCCAGTATGTCGGGCAAAATGGCATCCAAATGCTTTTTGTGCGCCATAAACTTTGGCCTGACCTCGGGCAGGTTGCCCGCCGCATCGGACTGGCACCAGAACTGGTAAAAGATCTTCCAGTACCGCACAACGGCCCAGTCGTAGTACTCCTCGCGCCCGGGACGGGCCGAGAAGTATTGCAGCCACTCCCAGTACATCCGCAGGTCGTCGGTCTTGCGCGGCGGAAAGCCCGCCGTTGTGATCTGCCCGGCGCGGGTGCGGTAATGGTAAAGCACATCGGTCAGGCAGTTGCAGCGCTCACCCTCAAATACACGGTGCAGCACGCTGGCATCGTCACCGAAAAGCATCGTCTCATCGTAATGAATGCCCTTTTCCTTAAACAATCGCGCGTCGAACAGCTTGTTCCAGCTCAAAGGTCCGTAAAAGCTGCCGATCTGGAACGCCTCGAGCAAAAGCTCCTGCGCATCGCGCACGCCGCCCTGACGGATCGTGACCATGCGGCCTTCGATTTTTTTGCCGTCGGCGTCGATGCAGTCGCCCGCGCAGGCGGCCAGCCGCACGCCATCGACCTGCACGGCGCTGTACAGCGTTGCAAACATGGTCGGTTCTATCAAATCATCAGAATCGACCATGCCGATGTAGTCGCCGCGGGCGTTGTCCAGCCCGGTGTTGCGGGCGTGGGCCGGGCCGCCGTTCGGCTGGTGGAACACCCGGATGCGGGCATCCTCCTGTGCCAGCGCGTCGCAGACCGCGGCGGAGCCGTCGTGGCTGCCGTCATCGACAAGCAGCAGCTCAAAGTCGGTGAACGTCTGGGCCAGAATGCTCTCCACAGCCGGGCGCAGGTACGGCCCCGTGTTGTAGACTGTGGAGATTATGCTGATTTTGGGATGGTCGGACATAGGCTTTTCCTTATATAAATGAAGAAATTTCTCGGCCTCCTCTGCGAGGGGGCTCCCGCCGCAGCGGGTGGGGGAGAGAGCCTTGCGGCAATCCGAAGCATTTCGGGTTGTGGCAAGGTTCAACCCCTCCGGCCCTGCGGGTCACCTCCCCTGCTAGGGGAGGCAAGAGGCGGTGTCACAATAAATTTTGCTTCGCCATCGTATACCCCGCCAGCAGCCCCGGCCAATTGCACGCCACGCCAATGCGGTACGGCACGGCCAGAAGCCTGTTCGGGTCATTCCGCAGGCGTTCCCGCAGGGCTTTGCGGGCGGCGGGGTCGGCTAAAATTTCAGCAAACAAGGCGCGGCGCTCTGCATAGGACAGCGTGCCCTTACAGCCGGTCAGCAGGCCGTATTGGTTCAGGCAGGCCCGCAGACGGCTCGCGGCCTCATAAGGGGCCGGGTCGATGCCGTTTTGCCGCAGCAAATCGGCCAGCGCCGGGCGGGTCACGCGCTCGGCGTCCAGCAAGTCCCCCCGCAGGCGGCGGGACAGACTGCCGGCCTCGGTATCATACTGCTTATAGTATACACCATCCAGACAATAAATGGCAGAGGTATTCTGTAAAAATTGTATGTTAAACAGCACGTCCTCGTTGATGGCAAGGCGCGCATCAAACCGCACCGCCCCGATGGCCGCGCGGCGGAACAGCTTGGGGTAGGGCGCAGCCAGCAGCCCCGTGTCAAACAGCAGGGGGGAGAGCGCACTGCCGAGAGCCTGTAAGTCCGGGCAGAACCCCGCGGACAGGTACTCGGTGGGCTTGACCGCACCGCTGCTTTCCCGCGTAAGGCCGAACAAAATCATGTCGGCGTCGGTGGTCAGGGCGTCCAGCGCGGCCCACAGACCGGGTAAAAGCGCATCGTCGGCATCCAAAAACAGCACCCAGTCCCCGTGCGCGGCGTCCAGCCCGGTATTGCGGGCCGTACCCGCGCCGCCGTTTGCACGATGCAGCGCCCTGACGCGCGGATCGGCGGCTGCCAATTCGTCACAGAGGGTGCCCGTGTCGTCGGGGCTGCCGTCGTCGACGAGCAGGACCTCCAAATCGGCGGGCGCACCGGTCAGGGCACTGTCCACCGCGCGGCGCAGCGTGGCCGCGGCCCTGTAGCAGGGGATGATGACGGAAATGCTCACGGGTGCTCCTCCTGCAAAATGCTTTCGTAGATGTGCAGTAAATCAGCGGCGTTGCGGGCCGCATCATGGGTCTGCAGTGCGCGGGCACGGGCCGCCCGGCCCATGGCCGTACCGCCGTCGGGGCTGTGCAGCACCTGCAAAACGGCGCGGGCCAGCGCGTCGGCGTCCAGCGCATCGCCGTACAAAAGACCCTCGGTGCCGTTAGCCAGCATCGAAGGAATACCGCCCACGGCGCTGGCGACGCAGGGCAGGCCCAGCAGCATGGCCTCGCCTAAGCTGTTGGGGCTGTTCTCGCAGCCGGACGGCAGCAAAAAGGCGTCTGCCTCCAGATACGCCTGCCGCATGGCCGCGGCATCCAGCGGCCCGGTGTAGCGGATGTGCTCCGTCACGCCCAGCTGTGCGGCCAGCCGCTTGCAGTAGAGCTTGTAGGGGAACATTCGGTCAATGACCGGGCGCAGCAGCGGACCCTTGTCCAGCGGCGGCCAGCCCGCAATGCGCAGCTCGGCGTCACCGTACTCGGCCAGCACGGCAGGCAGCGCCTTGATGACGGTGTGCAGGTTTTTCAGCGGGTAGTTGCCCTGGGGCAACAGCAGCACCGGCGCGGCGGCAAAGTCCCGCGCATGCCACAGCGTACCCGTATAAAACAGCGGACGCAGTGTCTCGTTGCAGGGGTAGTAGCGGGCGTGGGGGGCCAGCGCGGCGCAGGCGGCGCGGTCAAACGCCGTGCGGCCCGTCACATAGCGGGCGTCGGCCAGCGCTGCGGCCTCTTTTGCGGCCAGTGCGTCAAAGCTCGTCTGCATATTGTCGAGCAGCTCGCCGGGAATGATTTTATCAATGGCGTGCCACAGCGCACCGGAACGGTGGTATTTTTCGGGCACGCCGTCGCAGAGGTGCGCGGCGCAGTCCCGCATAACGCCCTGTACGCTGAACAGCACGGGCAAGCCTGATGCGCGGGCAGCGGCGGCCATGACGGCGGCGGGGTCAAACTCGGTGCCCCATATATGCACAAGGTCGGGGCGCTCGGCCTGCAAAAGCGGCGCAAAGGCGGCAGTGTCGCGCACGACACGGTAATGCACGCCGTCCGCGGTGCCGTCGGCATCCGCTTTGCCCACGCAGAGCACGGTCAGCTGCAGATCGGGGCAGGCGCGCAGCGCGGCCAGCTGCCCGGTCAGCCAGCTGCCGCTGACATCGCTGGCTCCGGCCAGCCCGCAGGCAGCCGCCGCCTGCGGCAGGGTGGTTCTGACAAGCCAAAGAATGTGCATAGGGACTCCTTTATTTTCTCTTGAATGGCCGCAGCTGACCGCTCACAACCACTTTAAAAACTCCTCCGCGACCTTCTCCGGGGTGAACTCGGGGTAGAGCCTTGCCGTCTGGGCAAAGGGCAGGGCATGACCCTGTACATTGTGCAGCCAGCTGTGCAGCTTTGCCACGGTGCCCGGCGTGACGCCGTCCTTCCGGTACAGAACCAGCGCCAGCGGGTAGCGCGCCAGATAGGGCAGGGTGGGGTCGTTCTCGCTCACAGCCAGATGCAGTACCGGCTTGCCGGTGGCAAAATAGCCAAACAGCTTGCTGGGCATCTGATTGTCATAGGTGTTGCCCAGACTGACGAGCACGTCGGCGCGGTTTTCCAGCGCGGCGGCCTCGTCGGGCGGCAGCAGGCCGGGACGCACAAATTTTGCGCCCAGAACGCGGGCTGTCTCGTCGGCATCGGCGGCAAAGCGCTCCCAGCCACCGCCCGCCATCGTTAATGTTACAGCGTCGTCGTGCAGTGCGCGGAACAGCGCCAGTGCAAAGCAGGGCTCCCGCATGACGGGGTGCAGGCTGCCGCAGAAAACACACTGTATATCGTCGTGTTCCACCGGCTCTATGACCCGCGGCAGCAGCGTTGGAAAGCCCAGAACGTGTACCTTTTCCTGCCACGGGGCCAGCGGTGCGCCGTCGGCGTAGTCGGGCAGGGCCTGCGGCGTGACGAAGGTCCCGTCCAGCGCGTCCAGCAGCTGCCCCTCCCGCGCAAAGCCGCCCGGGGCTGTGTAGTCCCGGTTGGAGGCATAGGGGTCCAGCTGCCACAAAAATTTCTTCCCGCGGATGGCGGCAGCTTCCAGCGCAAACGCCGTGCGGTAGGGCGCACAGACGGCACAGACTGCGTCAAAGTGAAATTCCGCGTCCAGCCGCTCGATTTCCCGCCGACTGTCCACGGTGCGGCGGGGCTGCTTCAGCACCAGCTGACGGAACGCCGCCGCCGCTGCCGCGGGGTGTGCAGCCAGCCGGGCCAGCCGCAGCGGCACCGGCGTGCCGCCCTTTTGTCCGTTTTCCAACGCCTCGTTCATCTGGCGCTCGTCGGCAAAGGCCAGCAGGTGCTGCATGGCCCCCTCCGGCGGGGCGGGCGGGGTGTGCAGGCCGTCCCAGAGGGTCAAAATATGTACGGTATGGTCGCGGCGGAGCAGCTGCTCCGCTAGCCGAAAGCCCATCAGGGCGTTGGCGCTGGCGGGGTTCTCCACCCGGTCCAGTACAAGTAAAATGCGCATTATTGTCGGTCCTTCAAGAAATTTCGGCACGCCCACTGCCAGAGCCGCGGCATGTGCAGCGTCAGCCAGGCCGAAAGCCGGGTGCTCCGGGGCAGCAGCGGATTGCGCCCCAGCTGCGGGTCGTCGGCCCCCGCGGCAATGCCGATCTTCAGTTCGTTCAGCTGGACGCGGTAGTCTGCGGCGTTGGCACGGCGCAGGATCATGCTGGCCAGATAGACGAGCTTTTCATAGTAAAAGGCGTTCACGCTCTGCTGCATTTCGGCGGGGGCCGTAGCGCGGATCTCCGCAGCGGCGCGGCGCTGGTCGTCGATGCTCTGCGGCGGCAGGGCGCGGTGGCTGGCGCTGTCCGCGTGCTGGCGGTAGTGATAGCCTGCAAAATCGCAGAACGCACACCCCGGAGCGGCTAAAAATGCACGCCAGTTCGCCAATAGATCCTCGTTATAGGCCAGCCCGTTGTCGAGCATCTCCTCGGTCAGCAGGTCGGCGGAGAACAGCTTGTTCCACAGGCCGTAATCCACGGCGTGGTCATGCAGCAGCGCGTCCAGATGGGCGGGGCTTCGCAGGATCTTGCTGTTGCAGGGCGCGGGCGCGTCGGCGGGCACGGTGTCGGTAAAGGTATCGTACCGGCAGCAGGCCAGCGGCAGCCCGCTGTTCGTCACCGCCGCATACAGCGTGTCCAGAAACTCAGGGTGGTACAAATCGTCCGCGTCGCAGAACGCAAACCATTTGGCCCCCAGCGCCCGCCCCTCGCGCACACCCGCCGTGCGGGCCGCGCAGACACCGCTGTTGGTCTGGTGCAGCGCCACAAAGCGCTGGTCGCCCGCCGCGATGGCATCGCAGAGCGCGGGGGAGTCGTCGGTGGAGCCGTCTTCCACAAGAATACACCGGAAGCCGTCAAATTTCTGGGCAGCAATCGCGTCGGTGCAGGCGGTCAGAAAAGCCGCCGCATTATGTACAGGTACGATGACTGCGATCTCACAGGGCTTCATGGCGTCACCTCGGCATAACGGCGCAGGTAAAAGGCTTGCAGGACCTCGGCGCTCGTGTGGATGTCATATCCGGCCTTAATGGCCTTCTCCCTCGCCTGCGGGTCGCGGCGGAAGGAGGCCGCCGCAATTGTGTTTGCCCACGCGGCGGTGTCGTTCAGCGGCAGGAATTTTACCTTGTCGCTGAACGCCGCGCCGCGGTCCACCGTGTCGGCCACAAAGCAGGGCAGACCCGCGGTCTGCGCCTCCACCAGCACGACGGGTAGACCCTCGAAAAGGCTGGGTAGCAAAAAGGCGTCCATCGCGTCGTAAAAGCTCTGGATGTTGCTGCGCACGCCCGCAAAGATCACACTGTCGCCAAGGCCGAGCTCGGCGGCCAGCGCCTGCATTTTCTCCACGTAGGCGGGGTCGCCGCCGCCCAGCAGCACCAGCCGTGCCTTAGGCAGGCGGGTGCGCACGGCGGCAAAAATTTTGAGCAGTCCCGGGTGGTTCTTCTGGTCGGAGAACCGCCCCACATGGCCGAACAGGATTTCCTGATCGGTCACACCCAGCTCACCGCGCAAAAGCGCACGGCGCTGCGGGTCGCGGGCGGCAAACCGCGCCGTGTCGATGCCGTTGGGCACGACGGTGAACGGATGCTTGCCAAAAAGCATCTGCCCGGCCTTCTCACTGCACGCAAAGCGGTCCGTCAGGCCGATGTTGAAAAAGCTGCTCATAAAATGATCGAGCCGCCCCACGAAATTGCGTTCATACGCGGTATTGTGGCTGTGGCCGCACCGCACGGGGATACCCGCGCGCCGCGCCGCGGGGTTGTAGAACATACCAAACCCACTGTAATGGCCGTGGATGATGCGCCACTCGGGGTGGGCGGCAAACAGCGTCCGCAAATCACGCAGATAGCGGGGCAGGTTGTTGTCCTGCCGGACGGTCAGCTTGAAGATGCGCCCGCCCAGCGCACGGATTTCATCGTCAAAAAAGCACGGCTTATCGTAATGATAGAGAAAATCGAACTGGACCTTCTCCCGGTCGATCGTGCGGTAGACGTTCATGACAAAGGTCTCCATGCCGCCGGCGTCCATGGCGGGCATGACCTGTAAAACACGGATGGGCGGCATCAGCGTTCAGCCTCCAATGCGGCCATCTTTTGCAGCTTCTCGGCAGTTTTGGCCAGAATTTCGTCTTTGTCCGTTGCATCCTCTTTGCTGTCGCAGGAGAGCGCCCGCAGGTCACAGGTGCGGACGCCGTCGAAGCGGTATTTATCAGCTTTCATGGGCAATGCCTCCCTGAAATTATACTTATTTATAAGTATACCTGTTTTTGTGCATTTGTGCAACAGCAGGGCAAGAAAAAAAGCTCCCCTTGCAAAAGGGGAGCGAAATGCCTGGCCACCTCCCTCGCAGAGGGAGGCAAGAGTTATTTCTTCGGCTTCTTTTCCGCTTCGGCGCATTTGCTGTGGCAGCTGGCACAGTTGCCGCCGCAGCCGCCCTGCCAGCCGCCGTTCTGGCAGATGAACAGGATCGCCAGCGCCAGCAGCACAAAAATAATCACAACAATGATAACACTTGCCATATCGTATACTACCTCATACGTATCTGTAGGGGTGCTTTCCGGCGCGGTTCACACCAGGCCGAACACCGTTCCTACACAGTGTACCACAAATGCCACGATCCATGCAATAACGCATTGCATCAAAACGACGCCTGCTGCGGCGCGGGCACCGCCCAGCTCACGCTTGACGGCAGCAATCGCGGCCACGCAGGGCGTGTACAGCAGGGTAAACACCAGAAACACGATGGCCGTGAACGGGGTAAACAGCGTGGTCAGTGCGGCGGTGTCCCCGCCCAGAAGGACCGTCAGCGTAGAGACAACGCTCTCCTTGGCCGTAAAGCCGGTGATCAGCGCGGTGGAAACGCGCCAGTCGCCAAAGCCCAGCGGCCTGAACAGCGGGGCAATAAAACTGCCGATGGCTGCCAGCAGGCTCTTGTCCGCCGAAACGGCCACGTTCAGCCGCATGTCAAAGGTCTGCAGGAACCAGATCAGCACCGTTGCCACAAAGATAATGGTGAAGGCCTTCTGCAAAAAGTCGCGGGCCTTCTCCCAAATCAGCTGGCAGACACTGCGCGCCGAGGGAAAACGGTAGTTGGGCAACTCCATGACGAAGGGGACAGGCTCGCCCTTGTACTTGGTGAATTTCAGCAGGATCGCGTACAGGATGCCGCACAGGATGCCCGTGATGTACAACCCGATCATCACGACGGCACGCCACTGCCGGGGGAAGAACGCCGTCGTGAACAGGGCGTAGATCGGCAGCTTGGCCGAGCAGCTCATGAACGGGGTGAGCAGGATCGTCATTTTGCGGTCACGGTCACTGGACAACGTGCGGGTGGCCATGATGGCGGGCACCGAGCAGCCGAAGCCGATGAGCATGGGCACAAAGCTGCGGCCCGAAAGTCCGATGCGGCGCAGCAGCTGATCCATGACGAAGGCCACACGCGCCATATAGCCGGTGTCCTCCAGAATCGACAGGAAGAAGAACAGCGTGACGATGGTCGGCAGGAAGCTCAGCACGCTGCCCACGCCCGCAAAGATGCCGTCAATAACAAGGCTGTGCACAACGGGGTTGATGCCGTAGACCGTCAGTGCGTGGTCGGTCAGGTTGGTGAGCGCTTCAATGCCCAGTGTCAGCAGGTCGGACAGGCCCGCGCCGATGACGCCGAACGTCAGCCAGAATACCAGCGCCATAATGCCGATAAAGCAGGGCAGGGCGGTGTATTTGCCGGTCAGGATGCGGTCAATGGCCACACTGCGCTTGTGCTCGCGGCTTTCACCGGGCCGCACAACGGTTTTGTCGCAGAGACGTTCAATAAAGTTGAACCGCATATCCGCCAGCGCTGCCTCGCGGTCCAGACCTGTCTCACTTTCCAGCTCGGCAATCGTGTGACCGAGCAGCTCGGTCTCGTTCGCATCGAGGTCCAGCGCGGATTCGATCAGCGTATCGCCCTCGACCAGCTTTGTTGCGGCAAAACGCAGCGGCAGCCCGGTGCGGGCAGCGTGATCCTCGATCAGATGGCTTACGGCGTGTACACAGCGGTGCACCGCACCGCCCGCGCCGTCCCCGGCGTCGCAGAAGTCAATGCGGCCCGGCGTCTCGCGGTGGCGGGCCACGTGCAGGGCATGCTCGACCAGCTCGTCGATGCCCTCATTCTTGGCGGCGGAAATTGGCACAACCGGCACGCCGAGCAGCTCCTCCAGCTCGTTGACCATGATGGTGCCGCCGTTGGCGCGGACCTCATCCATCATGTTCAGCGCCAGAACCAGCGGAATGTTCAGCTCCATGAGCTGCATCGTTAAGTACAGATTGCGCTCGATGTTGGACGCATCCACAATGTTGATGATGCCGTCCGGGTGCGTGTTGAGCAGAAAATCACGGGTGACGATCTCCTCGCTGGAATAGGGGGACAGGCTGTAGATGCCCGGCAGGTCGGTGACGGTAGCCTCGGCATGGCCGCGGATGACGCCGTCCTTGCGGTCCACCGTCACACCCGGGAAGTTGCCGACGTGCTGGTTGGAGCCGGTCAGCTGGTTGAAAAGCGTCGTCTTGCCGCAGTTCTGGTTGCCGGCCAGCGCGAACCGGAGCGGCTGGCCTTTGGGAATTTCGGCCCCGCTCTTGCGGTCATGGTAGCTGGGGGCCTTGCGCAGCTCGCCCACGCCGGGGTGGGGCACCGCGGTGTGGCGCTCCTCACTGCGGGCGGCGCGGTCCGTCTCGTGGACGTTCTCCACTTCGATTTTCGCCGCGTCGTCCAGCCGCAGCGTCAGCTCATAGCCGCGCAGCTCGACCTCGATGGGGTCGCCCATCGGCGCGACCTTGCGCAGGGTGACCTCGGTGCCGGGGGTCAGGCCCATGTCCAGCAGGTGGTGGCGCAGCTCGCCCTGGCCGCCGATGGTACGCAGTACAGCATCCTGCCCGATTTTCAAATCCGCCAGTGTCATATTTACAATCCTCTTTCACTTTGAAAGTTTGACTTGTCTAACTTTTTGCAGCTATAGTGTACCACAACATCGGTGGAGATGCAAGGGCGTATTGCCCGCCCGCGGCGTCTGCTATGTGGTGATGGGGGAAGGGACCATACAGGCCGTGTTCTGCCTGATCCCCGGCGACGAGCCGACCTATCGCATCATGGAGGACGGCGCCTGGCCCGAAGACCTGCCCTATGCAACGATCCACCGGATGGCGTCGGCAGGGCAGGTGCGCGGCATCGGGCAGTTCTGTATTGACTGGTGCCTGCGGCAGGGCCTGCCTGTGCGTGCCGACACCCACGCCGATAACGTCTACATGCAGCGCGCGCTGGAAAAGAGCGGGTTTGTGAGGTGCGGGAGGATCTACGCTGAGGATGGCTCGCCGCGGTGGGCGTATTACCATAAGGCCGCAACCCAAAAGGCTTCCCCCGCGGGGGAAGCTGTCCGCGCAGCTGATTGATGAGGGGCAGG
>OGHH01000773.1_pt1 | contig 30121 bp, 29 predicted proteins | sample 1571471 | NCBI WGS metagenome assembly OGHH01 (sample SAMEA2581936, study PRJEB24529) | metagenome | biome: Human gut stool | place: China | collected 2011
TGACTGCATCCGTCATTGCTTCGGTTGACCAGTCACGCGGAAAATCTTCAAAGTCGCTGACTTTTGCCGCAAATGAAAATGTCTGCATAAGCATTATCACCGCAAGCAAAATTGCCGTTAAACGGGTTGTCTTTTTCATGTTTGTCTTCCTTTTTTATTTGATATTTGGGTTTTCCCCTTTTCACACTTATCAGTGTACCGGCTGTATGTAAAAGGCAAAAGACAAACCACGTAAAATCCATGTCAAATCATTCCGCAAATCACTTCTCTGCCGAAAAAAAGCAGAGAAAAAGCGTCTTTCCGCAATGCGGAAAGACGCTTTTTGAAGCACAAACAGTCGATTCGGTTATCGCTGACCCTTGTCGTAGGGAACGCCCTCCGCCTTGGGCGCGCGGGAGTTCTTGGAGGTAAAGGCCAGCACCAGCAGGGTGATCAGGTACGGCAGCATCCGGTACAGGTGGGCGCTGATGCCGATGTCGGCCAGCAGGAACACGCCGTCGCCGTTGATGTCGATGCTGGCATATGCCGCGGCGATGCACTTGAACAGGCCGAACAGCAGGGACGCCCCGGCGATGTTCAGAGGCTTCCAGTTGCCGAAAATCATAACGGCCAGGGCCAGGAAGCCGAAGCCCGCCACGTCGCCGTTGGAGGAGCAGTTGGCGGTGGTCATGGCGTACACGAAGCCGCCCATGCCCGCCAGCGCGCCGGAAATGGTAACGCCGGCATAGCGCATCTTATACACGTTGATGCCCAGGGAGTCCGCCGCCTGGGGATTTTCGCCGCAGGCCCGCAGACGCAGGCCGAACTTGGTCTTGTACAGGATGACGGACAGGATGATGAACAGCAGGATGCAGATGTAGGTGGCCAGGTAGATCTTATTCAGGAAGGTTTCCCCGAAGAAGCCCCAGTCCACGTTCTTATCCACGCCGAAGGTGGACTTTTTCAGCATGAACCAGCTGGCAGAGTCGCCGGTGGCCATCTGCAGGGTGTTCTGGTTGGCGATGATGCGGATCAGGAACAGCACCAGGGCCGGAGCCATCAGGTTCAGGGCCGTGCCGCCGATGGTCTGGTCGGCCCGGAGGTTGATGGACGCAAAGCTCAGCAGCAGGGAGAACACCGCGCCCATGGCCGCCGCCACCAGCATGGTCAGAAGCTCCAGCCCCTGAAGGGCCACCCAGTCACCGGCCTGCTTGGCGGCCAGCACCGCCTGGGACCCCTGCATCAGCCGCACGAACAGCACGCCGATGAAGGCGCCGAAGATCATGATACCTTCCAGGGCCAGGTTGATGATACCGCTTCGCTCGGCGAACACGCCCGCCAGGGCCACGATCATCAGGGGCACCGCGTAAATCAAAGTCTGTTGGATCAGAAACGTCATGCCTGGTCGCCTCCTTCCTCCGTCTGGACCGTTACCGGCTCTGCCGGTTCCGTGGGTTCCTCCGCCGGTTCCTCCGGGGGGGCGGCGTCCGCCGCCGGGGCGGCAGTCTCCTCCACATGGGCGTGGGGCTTTTTCTTCCGGGACAGCATCATGCGGATGGCCAGGGAGAAGGCGGACAGATACACGATGACGGAGATGATGACGTCAGTGATATACTCGTTATAGGCCGTCAGGTTGGTCAGCTGCAGACCCACGATGTTCAGCATGGCCATGAAGATACCGGTGAAGATCACGGCGATGGGGTTGTTCAGGGCCAGCAGAGCCACGGGGATGCCGTTGAAGCCCACGGCGGGCAGGGCCTGATAGGTGGACCAATAGAACTCCGTGTTGCCAGAGAGCCAGTACAGGGCCGCGCCTGCCCCGGCCAGCGCACCGGCGATGGCCATGGACAGCACGATGTTGCGCTTGTCCCGGATACCGGCATAGCGGGCGGCGTGGCGGTTGGCGCCGCAGGCCTTCAGCTCATAGCCCAGGGTGGTCTTGTTCATCAGGATGTACATGGCGATGGCGATGACGATGGCAACGAGAATGCCGCCGTTGACCTGGGAGCCGGGGAAGATGGCGTCCAGCCCCAGCTTGGGGGTGGCCACGCCGTTGAAGGTGGTCTTATAGATATAGCCGGACTTGGTGCTCTCGACCATATTCTTGAAATTGCTGATGTCGAACATCCAGGTCACCAGGTTGGCGGCGATCCAGTTGGTCATGATGCACGCCAGTACCTCGTTGATGTTCAGCAGGGCCTTCACCAGGCCGGGAATCGCGCCCCACAGAGCGCCGGACAGGCACCCGGCCAGGAAGGCCAGCACCCAGATAACGCCCACGGGCACCGCGCTGGAGGGGATGGACAGGGCCACCATCAGGGTGACCATGGTGGAGATCAGATACTGGCCGGGCGCGCCGATGTTGAACAGGCCCGTCTTGAAGGCCACGGCCACGGAAAGGCCCGTCATAATCAGGGGCGTGGCCCGGAACAGCATGTTGCCCAGGTTCACGGCGTTGAAGCCCCAGGTCAGGGTACCGGCGGCGTCGCGGCCGGTGCTGAAGATACCGGCGAAGATGATGCGGATGCCGTCCCATGCGCCGCTCAGGGAGATCTTCTCGTTGCACAGGCCCACGATCAAAACGGCGATGCCGCCCACTAAAAGGCCCGCCACAATGGAGATCAGGGATGAGAGCACCTTTTTGGTGCCGTCTTTTTCGTAAAGCGCTGCCAGTGCGTTCTTTTTCATGCCTGGTCACCTCCCATATCGTCCCGCTTGGCGCCGGACATATACAGGCCCAGCTCGGCCACGGTGGTGGTTTTCGGATTCAGCTGGCCCACAAGCTGGCCCTCGTACATCACCAGGATGCGGTCGGACAGGCTCATGACCTCGTCCAGCTCCAGGGACACCAGCAGCACCGCCTTGCCCCGGTCCCGCTCGGCCACCAGCTGGCTGTGGATATACTCGATAGCGCCCACGTCCAGGCCGCGGGTGGGCTGCACCGCCACGATCAGGGACTTATCCCGGTCCACCTCGCGGGCGATGATGGCCTTCTGCTGGTTGCCGCCGGACATGCTGCGGGCGATGGTCACGGGCCCCTGGCCGCTGCGCACGTCGTACTGGTCGATGAGGTGCTGGGCGTATTCCCGGACGGCGGCGTTCTTAATGAAGCCCGCCTTCTGGAACTGCGGCTCCAGATACCGCTGGAGCACCATGTTCTGCTCCAGGGTGAAGTCCAGGATCAGGCCGTGCTTGTGCCGGTCCTCGGGAATGTGGCTCATGTTCTCGCCCCGGCGGCGGATGGAGGTATGGGTGATGTTCTTGCCGCACAGCTCCACGGTGCCGCCGGTGATCTTATCCAGGCCCGTCAGGCCCTGGACGAACTCCGTCTGGCCGTTGCCGTCGATACCGGCGATGCACACGATCTCTCCGGCCCGGACCTCCAGACTCACGTCGTGAACGGCGTCCCGCTTGTGCTGGTGGGAAGCCACGCACATGTGGCGCACCCGCAGAACGGGGTCCTTGGGCTGGGCAGGCTCCTTCACCACCTGCAGCTGCACCGGGCGGCCCACCATCATGTTGGACAGCTCCTGCTTGTTGGTGTCGCAGGTGTTCACCGTGCCCACATACCGGCCCTTGCGCAGAACGGTGACCCGATCCGCCACGGCCATGATCTCGTTGAGCTTGTGGGAGATAAACAGGATGGACTTACCCTCCTTGGTAAGGCTGCGCATGATGTCCATCAGCTCGTCGATCTCCTGGGGAGTCAGAACGGCGGTGGGTTCGTCGAAGATGAGGATCTCGTTGTCGCGATACAGCATCTTCAGGATCTCCACCCGCTGCTGCATACCCACGGTGATGTCCTCCACCTTGGCGTCCAGGTCCACCCGCAGGCCGTACCGCTGGGACAGCTCCTGGACCTTCTGCCGGGCCGCCTTTTTCTGCAGGAAGCCCAGCTTGGTGTCCTCCGCGCCCAGGATGATGTTGTCCAGGACGGTGAACACGTCGATGAGCTTGAAGTGCTGGTGCACCATGCCGATGCCCAGCGCCGTTGCGTCGTTGGGGTCGTTGATCTTCACCGGCTTGCCGTTTTTGCGGATCTCGCCCTCCTCCGGCTGATACAGACCGAACAGGACGGACATCAGCGTGGACTTGCCTGCGCCGTTTTCGCCCAGCAGGGCGTGGATCTCACCCTTGCGCAGCTGCAGGGTGATGTCGTCGTTGGCCTTGATGCCGGGAAACTCCTTGGTGATGTGAAGCATTTCGATCACATACTGGGGAGATTGCTCCATGCCGCCACCTACTTTCTCTCATTTTCCTGCCCGCTGCAATCGCTTCCGCCAGCGGACAATGTAACAAGTTTATTATAACGGTTGCGGTCGGGAATTGCAAGAACGAACCGGAAAAATAGATGTTTTTTGCATCCTTTTGCATCCTACACCTTTTGCATCCGGACGAAAACATCGCCGCTTGACAACCTATCGTTCGGTAGTGTAATGTAATAGACGTCATGCATTACTTCAGGTTCTATAATAAATGTTGGGGTCAGGTGATGAACCTGGCCCCAACATTTATTATAGAACCTTTTTCTCTATCACGTCAGTCTGGCTCAGCCGGAGGGGTTTCATTTTTCCTGTTCTTTCAGCAGGGAATTGGGCGATATCTCAAGTGTTACGCCGCCCATACCAAGGGTGGTTTTGATCCCGATGCCGCAGAGAGTGGAAAACACCAGCAGCAGCTTCCACACCTCCTGCATAGGCGCGCTGAGGGAGGAGGAGAGTGTCAGGTGTCCCGAAAATCCGGGGATTCTTGCGGATTTCAGCGTATAGCGCCCCGAGCGAAGCTGATAGTCTGTGATGCGGACGCCGCGCTCCAATGCGGCTGCCGCATCCTCGTCATCCAGCGAATACTCCGGAAACCATGCGCTCCATTTGGCCAGCAGACTCCTCAGCAGCAGCCGCTCCTGGGGAAAGATCACATAGCTGCCGTCCTGCTTGAAGGAGCTGGTGGTGTGAAAGCGTATGGTGACCCGCGAGGGCAGCCGCAGCTCCCTGGCGTACAGAACAAACTCCTGCGCCGATGCAAAGCACCGCTTGTCCAGCAGAGCGGCCTGCAGCGTTGTTTGGCGCAGCGCAATGCAGGAAATGCTCTCCAGCACGGGCTCCAGCAGCTCATACAGCTCCCCTTGAAATACACTGACGACCCATAGGGTCCGGTTTTCCGCCTTATCATAGCGGATATACTGCGAGAGGGGTTTTTCTCCCTGCTCATGCAGCTGCCGGCCGATATCCTCCGGAAGCTGCTCCAGAAGCCAGCCATATAAGCGGTAAGCCATCATAGACGGAATGGGGGCCCCATCGGCAGAGCGCAGAGCGAAGCAATATTGTCCGATCACCGCACAGACACCTCGCAGATTCCGTAGGGATACATTTTCCCGTTCCACTGGGTGTATTTCATCATATGGGGCGACATCCCCCACCCCTCGTCATATTGATGGTAATGTCCCCGGAAGGTGCGGTGCATATATGCAGAGACCTCATGCAACGCCTGCTCCTCTCCATAGTAGGGATAGGCCAACGATTTGGAAAAGAAGCCTGCGCCGCCGCCGAGGATCAGGCAGTGATTCATTCTGCCCAGAGCCGCCCCTTCCGGCAGTGCAAAGCCGCAGGCGTAGGTTTCCTCATAGTATCGGTCAAACGCCTCGATGGCGTCCACAATGGACTCGGCCGTCAGCTGTCCATGCAGGACGGATTGATCCAGCGTCAGAGAAAAGCGGATCCTTGTTCCCGGAGCCACTGCCTCGCGGCACAGATTGATGGCATTGACCTCGCCGCCGAATGCCGCGTCTCTCTTTCCGGTCAGCGTCATGGCGTTGTTGGGGATGGGTTCACTGTCGGAAACAAGCACACCCCGCAGAAGGCTGCTCACGGCGTCCAGGCGCGTTTTTCCTTTGCTGTCGCGGGCAAAACGCAGGGTGTTCAGATATTCCCGCTCCGGAATACCGTCCTCCTTGCTGTAGTCCCACCAAGGCTTCCATATAATGGGCGAAGTCCATCAGCTTAGCCCGGGAATCACCCAATCCCTTTATATACTCCAGAAGCTGCGCGCGCTCCAAAAACAGCTTTACCGCATCGTCGCGCCCCGCCTCATAGACCATGCGGATCCGCAGTGCGATCAGCCCCGAGGCACTTTCCTCGGAAATGGTATCCGCCGTGCGCAGGTTTTCCCGATTATAGATCTCCGACACCAGGCTCAGCAGATTGCGGATCTTGTTGGTGCTGATCTTGTTCCGTTCATCATACAGCGAGCGGATGACCCGCTCCGCCTCGTCCACATAATTTGCAGGCAGCGGCCTGGCAGTGACCTGGCGGGGCGGGCGCGCTGCATTGCGGTTTGGCTGCCTGCCCTGGCTGTTTCTGTCATTGTAGCCCATCCTTCTTCCCCCTCTTTCTGTTTCGATACACATAGATGCAGATGGCCGTGAGAAGCTCTCCCCGGTCGGCGCTGTTCAATGCCCAACGGTACATATCCTCCGAAAAGCGCTTATAGCCGGGGTAATTGGGCGCGTTTCTTTTCGGCTCCAGTCTTGCAAGCAAGTAGGCATAGCGCGCCAGAGCGATTCCGCCCCCAGCCTGCGCCTGACGCAGAAGCTCCATCAGGCGATAAAGAAAGGCCGTGCCGTGTTCGCTGTCGCCGGAGGAAAAATATCGCTCCAGAGTGACCAGCTTTTCGCCGCAGATCCGTTCCAGATAGGTATCCCATGGGTAGCAGTGTCCGTCTCCTGCGGCAAAGAGGGCGATGCCGTCCTTATGCGGCAGGCTCTTTGCCTCATCCTCCAGCCCGGCGGTGAGAGAAGCGGCCTGACGGATGGGGAAATGATCCCCATAGATGCCGATCCCGGCGCTGATGGTCAGCGCGCCGCAGGTATAGCGGCGCAGAGCCTCCCGGATCCGCCGCGCCCCCTCCAGCACATCCGTCCATGCGCCCACCAGGAACACATCGTCGCCGCCGGAATAGACCACGGCCACCTGCAAGGCCCGGCAGTGCTCAAATTCCCCGCTGAGGATGGGATTGATATAGCCCTTGAAAAACAGCGACATCTGCCGGGAAAACGCCGCCGTGCGGGACAGCGTGACAAAGTGCTGGCGCTTCACCGGATCGCTCTCCGCGGCGCATTCGTAGCCGGAGACAAAGGACTGCCCCAGATTATCCACATCCATGCGGCACACGCCCAGGCGGGGCACACCCTCCGAGGCGCCGGCCAGCGCCGCCATGCTGTTGTCGGCGGCGTAATCGCCCACATAGATGCGGGTGCTGCAGCGCCGGCCCGCGCAGAAGCGATTCTTCGTATAGACGCGCGCCACGCCCTCGCCTGTGAGAAGCTGTCTTGCCCGGGCCTCATTGGTAAGGATAAAGGACAGCTCACCCTGGGCGGCGGGCAGTGTGAAGTCTGCACCGGCCGCATCGCGGCTGACCACATACACATCCTGTCCCTGGATTTTCCGGGACAGACTCTCGAACAGGGCGCACCAGAGGCAGATGCAGGTATCCTCCTCCCCGTCGTGCAGGGCGTCTGTCCTGCCGCAGATCCGGCATTCCCGCTGGCCGGGGTCCTGATGGCTCTGATTCATCCGGCGAAGCTGCCGCACCGAATAGCGGTGCAGCTTCTTTTTTGCCACCTGACGGCTCACCCGGCGGAACATCGCCTGATAGGGGGCCTCCTCCGCCGGGGTGTTGGTCAGATCGTTGGCGCTGCAGGGGGTATAGCCGTCTGCCAGATACAGCCGCACGCCAAACTGCTCGATGAGGAAGTCGTTGAAGCGGGTGTTCCACGCCTGGATGGCCCGGACGGTCTTTTCCGTGTTGGGCAGCAGCACATAGCAGTGCCCGCCGCCGCTGTAGAGCAGATTGGCCCGGCTGAGGCCGCACAGCTGCAGCAGCTCGTCTATGTAGTGCTCCATGCACAGCTCCAGAAAGAAGGAGCGGCTTCGCAGGGACTTCAGCGCATTCCTGGTGGACACGCTGTAGATAAACTTCTGGATGCCGGAAAAATCGGCGGAATAGAGCAAAAACGCCTGCTGCAGGCGGAAGCTCTGCTCCTGCTGCACCAGGGCGGTGAAATAGTCCGTTTCGCCCCGATCCAGCAGATACTCGCTGATGCACGCCCCCACGGCGGCAGTGACCTTGCTGTGGTCATACAGGGAAATGTCGGGACTTTCCCCGGTGTTGGTGCTGGAGGGCACGGTGCTCATACAGCTCTCCCAAACGGACAGCAGGGAGTTGAGCCACTCCTCCTGCGGCGGCAGGGCGGAAAGCTCCCGGCGCAGGGTCAGCAGGATCTGCTCATAGTCGCCGGCGGAGAGGCGGAAGGACCCGTCCAGCGGCAGACGAAGGCGGCCGTCCAGGGCGTGGGGCGGCAGGGTATGCCCCGGATGCTCCCCGTTGAGATGGGTGAACACCGGCGACAGGGGCAGATAGCGGTCAAACTGCGTTTCGTCGCCGGTCTGCCGCCGGTCGGCGGCCGCGGCGATGTTGTCGGCAATGTAGGCGATGGCGGCAAGGGGGTCGCAGTCCTTTGCCTGACGAAGCTGGGCGGCGTGGTGATAGCGGATGCAGTCCAGCACGGCCTTGGCCTGTCCGTAGCCGTCGATGTCCCGGACAAAGCGATATCCGGCCTCGCCGTGCCGCCCGTCGGAAATACCGGCGCGGCAGACTGCCTTGCCCACATCATGGAGCAGACAGCCGAAGGTGGCTTGTACGGTTTGCGGGTTCATGAGGATCCCTCCTTTCCAAAGGGTCGTCCCCTTGCGGGGTGTGAGTTGTTTCGTCGGGTAACACCCAAATTTCAATATCAAAGGGAGAAGTTACCGTCCCCTTGCGGGGTGTAAGTTGTTTCAACGATTTCATTCAGACAATCCACCGAATTTAGTTTCCGTCCCCTTGCGGGGTGTGAGTTGTTTCAAATCTACTGCGGCACGGGAGACAGCTACAACCAGTTCTCGTCCCCTTGCGGGGCGTAAATTGTTTCGGCAATAGTATACAGCGTTTCCATGGAATGGTCAACCGCATTTGTTTGATTTCAATAGTCCATCCCACCGGATTTCATTTTTTATCAAGAACCCGTATCAATACTGCCTCTGAATATAGCGGATGATGCGCTCATAGATGTGGAAAACCTCCGGGTCGCAGGCGGGGAACAGCAGGAGAATGCACCGCTCGATCAGCGAAATGATCTGCTCCGGCGTTTTGCCGCACGCCGCCCGGATCTCGTCCGCCGTCACCGCGCACAGGCGGTGGGCCAGACCGTTGCGCACCTCCTTCAGATCGGCATAGCAGCGGAAATAGGTTTTGGTTTCCTCCGGCAGTGTGGACAGGATGTCCAGTATATCGTCGCAGAACGGCGTGCTCAGATCGGACGGGCGGCATTCCCACGTCCCCGTCACATAAAGCCGGTCGTACAGCTCCGGCATCTTTGTCTGCATCAGGCCGGGCTCGATTTTCATGCGCCCTCCGTACTTCGATTGCACATGGGTCAGATCATACCCATAACGCCTAGGCAGAAGCTGATTCAGCAGCGTTTCCTGCAGGCGCAGGGTCAGCGGCTCCATGTGCAGCACAAATTCCGTGTAGCTGTGGGAGCAGAGCAGATTTTTCATCAGCAGCGCATACTCGCAGATGTCCTGATGCGCGGGGGCGGCCTCCGGCAGATACAGCTTCAGACCAAGCCCGTATCCCCGCACGGCTTTCCTGGCCTCCTCCGGCAGCAGGTCATTGCGATAGGCCATGTGCTTCACCAGGGCCATCAGCTCCTCCGACAGAGGCGCCGGACGCATTTCCGCAACGCCCCGGAAACACCGCTGATTCAGCAGCGCCTCCACCTGCTGCCATTGATTCTTGCGGCGCACGGAGAACAATTCCGGCTCAACGCAGCGGTTGGGCGCGCCCTCCTGCTCGTCCTCATTGCACTCGATCTCCAGGTCGATGTCGTAGTTTTCGCTGTCGTTGGTGCGAACGGTGGTGCCGGCCTTCTTCTCCGGCGTTTTCACCTGTATGCCCCGGGCGTGATAGCGCAGCTCCAGCACCATCTGCGACAGCAGCATCTGCATCTGGGGCGTGCCGGAGGTGATGTTCACCAGGATCTCCGCATCCGCATATTCGCGGCTCAGCCGGTTCATCACGTCGTGGAGCGGCTGGTCCAGCTCGTCCATATCGGAAACATCGCTGACGGAAAGATCCTGCTCCAACACCACCGGAGCGTAGCCGTCCCAATGGGACTTGAGGTGGAAAAACACCTTTTCATAGCGTTCGTCCGCCTCCGCCAGCTTTCGCACCTCGGGCGTAAACAGCAGGCAGACCACCTCGGGGCGGTAGTGGCGCAGGATGTGCAGCATAGCGCCGTCGCGCTCACCGCGAATGGGATCGGTGGTCCCTAAAAAACTCAACAATACCTGCCTGCGCGTGGTTTTCTTTTTCATGATGCAGCTCCTCCCTGCTGTTATCAATTTCTCCGAACCTGCCGCCTGTATAGTATACCATGGTTGTATGTGTATCGCAACTGTCGTTGGCATTTATCCGTTAAAAATGCCGGATAGAGATCAAGCCGTATCCGGATACATTTCGTCTGCGCACAGCCGTCCGCGCCCGGTGCTTTCGCATAATCTGCCTGGGAGTGCAGATACTACCTTTGCCAATATTCAGTTACAAAGGGAGTTATCATATGAAAGCAACCGGAATCGTGCGCCGCATCGACGACCTGGGACGGGTGGTCATTCCCAAGGAGATCCGCCGCACCATGCGCATCCGTGAGGGCGACCCGTCACAGATAACATTGGCACGGTGGGAACAATTCTGCTTTGCGATGGGCGATTTGGCCAAGAGGCAAGGTTGGAAGTAGTACATAGTGACGGAAAAGGCCAATTATTTTTTACAATAAATATTGGGGCCAGGTACTGAAACCTGACCCCAATATTTATTGTTTTGAGACGCCTGCCAGCAATAGGCACTGTCTATAGCACAGGGCATTATCCAGCTCCCCGGCTCAGCACCGGAAATCGTTACTCACCCACATAGAACAGCCAGGTGTTCAAACCCCGGCCAATGGCGGCAAAGGTGTGCGTGGTTCCCTCAACATCGATGGTATAGATGGTAAAATCCTTGCGGATGCCATCGGTGTAGTCCTTCAGGTGCACCGTTTCGCCGGTATCCGTCCACTGATAATCGAAGATGTTCACACCCCAGAGCTTGTAGGTCTTATTCTTGATCAGCTTACCCAGCTTCCAGTTCATAAAAGAGCCTCCTTTTTTTCATGATCTCATTATACTTTCCGACTGGGAAAATGCAACTTATTTTTGCAGATAATTGGCCCAGGAATCCGGCTCGCCCAACTCGGCCTTTACCATTTCCGGGTCCAGCGGCTCCACCTTGCGCCCGGTGGCCAGCGCCGCCAGATAGGTCTGGGACGCCTCCTCCAGATAAACCGCCGCATACAGGGCGATTTGCAGCGTGGGGCCGAAGGCCATCACACCGTGGCCTCGCAGGATCACCGCCAGGGAGCCGTTATAGTGCTCCACCGTTAGAACGCCCATCCCCTTGTCGGAGGACGGCGTAAAGGGCGCCACCGGCACATCACCCCGCAGGGCATCGATCTGGGACACCAGCGTGGCGGGGAACACGTCCTGCACCAGGCCCAACGCCGTGGCGTAGGGCTGGTGGGTATGAATGGTGGCATTGACCCAGGGGAATTTTTCAAAAATATACAGGATGGCATCCAGGTCGGAGGTGGGGCGGCGGGTGCCCTCCACGATCTTGCCCTGGGGCGTCACGATGACCACGTCGTCAGAGGTCATGATCTCATAGTCCATGCCAGAGGGGGTGACGGCGATGTTGCCGTTATTCAGGCGCATGCACACGTTGCCGCCGCACAGAGTGATCAGGCGGCATTCCTTCATCTGCAGGGCGCAGTCGATCAGGGCGCGTCTTTCTTTTTCGTACATATTGCGTCTCTCCTATTCATCCATACAATAGCGGCGGGTATACTGCTCCAGCAGCTGCGCCGGGGTCTGCTGCCGCTCACTGGGCAGATAGGCCCGGCGGGTCTCGCCGGCCTGGGCCAGCTTTTCCGGGAAGATCATCCGCCCGGCGATCACCGCGTCCACACCCAGGGCGAAGCAGTTCTTCATCTCGGTTTCGTCCATGGCGCCGTCCACCCACAGCTCCTTGCCCGCAGGCAACGCCGCCCGGGCCTGGCGGATGCGGTCATGATTGGCGAAGCAGAAGCCCAGCCCATTGGTGCCGCCATAGCCGCTGTCCATGGTCATGACCATCAGGAAGTCGATGTATTCAAAAAACGGCTCCACCTGGGAGATGGACGTGCGAAGATTGATGGCCAGGCCGGGGATCATCCCCAGCTCCCGGATCCGGCACAGCTCCTCGGAGGGGTAGGGCAGGCCCTCAAAATGGACCGCCACCTGTCTGGCACCGCATTTGGCGATCTCCTCAAAATACTGGGAGGGGTTGGTGGCCATGAAGTGAAAACACAGGGGGTGCTGCGGGAACATGTTGGCAATGGAACGCACTGTCCGCATGCCGAAGGTGATGTTGTTGACAAAATTGCCGTCCTCGATGTCCACATGCAGCAGGGTTCCGGCGGGAAAGGCTCCGATCTCCTCCGCCAGGAACAGCTGGTTGGCGGAGGCCACAGAGGGAATGATCCGTTTCATGGTTGCTCCTTTCCTGGGGCCTTACAGCTTCTGCCGCAGGGCTTTGACCACGTCCATGAACTCCTTGACCCGGTTGATATCCACACGGACGTTCTCCAGGTTGTCGTTCTCCAGACGGCCGCCCTCCTTGAAATAGGTGCCGACAACAGCCGCGTCGGCGGTGGCCAGCTTTTTCTCGATGGTGTCGGGGCGGCAGCCGGTGTTGCACAGCACCACCACGTTGGGGGCGATCTCTTTCACGCTGGCAATCAGCGCGTCGTCCACATCCTGGCCGGCGGCGTTGGCGGAGATGCACAGTCCGTCGGGATGGGCCTTGAAGATAGTGGAGCGGGCGATATCCGCCAGGGGACGGGTATCCAGGTTGCGGTCGGATTCGGGATTGATAAAGTACAGCATCTTCAGCTCGTCCAGGTGAAGGGCGGCCTTGCGGCGCAGCAGCTGGGAAAAGTCGTTGTTGTACAGGCCGCCGTCGCCCACATACACGCCGCTGAAGGTGCCGCGGATAAACTTTGCGTCCACGGCGGCCGCCAGCTCAATGGCAGCCAGGCCATCGGAGATGCAGTCCACGCCGTAGGGGACGCGGATCTCGGACTTCAGCTCGCCAATCACCCGGGCCATGGCCGCCGGGGTCACGAAGCTCATGTGCCGCTCATAGGGCAGGCTGAACTCGTTGGAGAACATGATGCCGTCCACGCCACCATCCTGCAGGGCGTGCAGGTCGGCCCGGGCATGCTCCACCACCCGGTCCATGCAGTCGCCGTAATAATATCGGGGATCGCCGGGCAGGGGATCCAGGTGCAGCATGGTAATGATCGGCTTCTTTACGCCAAACATATTGTCGATCCACATAAGAATTTCACCTTTTTCTTTAGATTTTTGATGGAGATGCGCTCAGGTCCACAGCTCCTGCATACGGGCCTTGATGCGGCGGGCCTCCGCCGCCGGATTTTCCGCATTGCGGATGGAACGGCCGCAGATCACGGCATACAGCGGCAGACCCGCCAGGATGTCCAGGTCCTCATAGGTGATGCCGCCGGTGGCGGTGACCTCGAACCCCATGTCGCACAGCTGGCGCACGAAGTCCACGTCCTGGGCGGTCCAGGGGCCGCTGGCCGAGCTGGGCCGGCCATAGATGATCTGGCGGATGCCGATGTCCTTCCACTCCCGCAGGTCGTCGAAGGTCCAGCTTTCGCCGTAGTCGCCGTACAACTCGATCTGAACGTCCTGGCCGCCTGCCTTGGCCTGGGCCAGAATGGCGGCCTTTACCTCGTTGCGGGCAGGGGAGAACATGGTCACAAACTGGGTTCCCGCAGCCAGGACCTTGGGCCCGAAATGCGCCACGGACAGCGCGGCGTCGGCCACCATAATCTTGTCGGGGAAGCAGGCCCGCATGATCCGCGCCGCCCGCACGCCCTCCATCAGGATCAGCATGGTGCCCACCTCAATGATGTCCACCTCGTTGCCCAGTCCGCCCCGCAGGGTGTGGAAGGCGTCCTCCAGGGATTCGTTATCCAATGCAATCTGCAAATAAGGAGCTTTCATAATTCCTCCATTATATTCATACTCATAGGCTTTGCTTGTAAAAAAACGCAGGGATCCCCGTATAAAGCGGCCCGCCCGACGGACGGGCCGCTTTGGGAAACGACCGTGATGTGCCTCACGCCGCCATGGTTTGCAGCAGCTCCACGATCATGTAATAGTTGCCCAAAAAGAAGATCAGCGGAATAAACACCTTTCTTCTGGACAGGGACCGATTTACCAGATCGCGGTATACCAAATAGCAGATGAGGAGAAATGACACGATAAAGTAGGAAACGGTGGGAACCTCAACGGCGGAATACCCGAACCAGGTCCGCAGGACCAATGTATCGGGCAGCTTCTGCCAATAAATCAGGTTCAGTGCTCCCGTTCCCAACACGATCAGGATATACATGATCCGACAGAACCAGGAGGCCTGGGCAATGCCCTCCCGCAGGGGAAGGCGCTTGGGCTGCCAGCGCTGCACGGTGGCGGAGTTGGGATCGCACTCCTCAGGAGAGGTGGGGACGTGCGGCCGGGTCCGTTCATCACGATCATTCTTCATAGCTGTCCTCTTACTTTCTCAGTGCGTAGAAGCGGGCGGGATTCTCATACATGAACTTGTGGACGACTTCCTCGGAGAAGCCCTCATCCAGCAGACGGGGGATGAACTTCTGCTTGATGAAGCCCCAGCCGGGACCGTAGCCATAGCTCTGGTGATGGCTCTTCTTACCCATGTCGTTGCTGAGCATGATCTGGTTTTCAAAGCCGGCGTCCACCAGGCGGCGCAGCAGATCCACGCGGACGGAGTCGGGATAGTACTTCACCTTGCCGGGACCGTCATAGATCAGGTAAGCGCCGGACTCGGCGATCTTCTTGTGCAGCCAGAAGTCGGGGTTGCGGTCAATGTGCGCCACGCCGAACTGGGAGCCGGGCAGGCCCTCGTTAAGGACGATCTCCAGCTGCTCCAGAGCGAAAGAGCCGCCGTCGGTGTGGGTATGAACGGCGGCGCCGGTGGCCAGAGCGGCCCGGGCAGCGGCCTTCAGGCCCTTGATCTCGCCGGGGGTGGCATAGCAGTACTGCGTGCCGGCCTTGATCCAGCCGGCCTTGATGTTGGTGCCGTTCATGCCCTCGGTGATCTCCTTGATATAGCCGGCGGCGATCTCGTCCACGTCCTTATCCTTCCAGACGATGGATAGATCCATCAGGGGCTCCCGGTCGCCGGGATAGTCGAAGGGGATACCGGTGGCGGCGATGATATGAACGCCGGTGGTCTCGGAAATGACCTTCAGATACGCGGGGCAGCGGCCGTCCTGGTCGCGGCACATGGCGTCCACCAGGGTTCCGCCGCCGATGGCCTTGTAATCCTTGACCATCTGAAGCTGGATATTGAAATCACGCAGCGCCCACTCGTTGTCAGGAGCGAACAGGCCGCGGGGACAATGGATAACGTGCTCGTGGGCCATGGTAAAGCCAAGCTCAGACGCTTCGATATCACCCAGTACGGTTCTTACTTTCGGCATTTGGAATAATCCTCCTTGTTCGTTAAATAAGCCGCTGCTGCCGGGCACGGATCGCGGCGACCGGATGCCTGTCTGCGCCCTGCATTGATGAAAGTATACGATGGAGCGGCCGATAATGCAATAGGTTTTGTCACATTTCACAACGTGTCATCCAGCACACCCGGCAGGGGCCGAAAAAATGCCTCCGACCGAAATTTTCAGTTTTTTATTTGCACAAATGTGTAGCAAAACCGGGAGTTTTCCCTATATGTTCCAGGAATTTCCAGAAAAAGAGGCAAATGACGGCTTATTTTCTGCGCATGTGTGCAAGGAGGACTTGTGTGTATCTTTCGTGCAGCAGTTGCATATTTCAGAAAAATCGTGCATAATGGCGGTGTGAGTTTTGTCGGATATGCCCAGAGAAGCCCCTGCGGACCCGGGCAGCAAAACTGCATATTCATTCATCCGTGGGAGGAGAACACATGGAACTGGCTTATCTGAAAAAGCTGTATCAAGACGGGCTGTTCGACGTTTACAGCGGGTTTGACACCTGGGAGGAGGCCGTGAAGGCGGCCTGTTCGCCGCTGATCCGCCAGGGGCTGGTGGAGCCGGCCTATGCCGACAGCATCATAGAGAACGTGGCCGAGAACGGCCCCTACATCTTCATCGCGCCCCACATCTGCATGCCCCATTCCAAGCGCACGGACCTGGTCAGGCAGGCGGCGGTAAGCTTCGTAAAGATCAACCGCCCCGTGTGCTACGACGAGAGCGACCCGGAGATGGGCGCAGAGCTGTTTTTCGCCATCGCCGTCAAGGAGCTTAACGCCCACCTGGATGTGATGATGGGCCTGGCGGATGTGTTCGACAACGAGGAGACGGTCCGGGCTCTGCTGGACGCCAAAACAAAAGAGGATTTTGACAAGCTGCTGGGCTGAGCCGCTCCTGAGCTTGTTTGAATTAAATTTGGATTCCCACAATCAGTTTTTGACCGGAGAGAGGAGAGGATCTATCCCCGCCCCGTCGGGGCTCGTGCCTTCCATACTCAGCAATCTACCGCGTAAAAGCTCTTTACCAACATACTTTGTGTGAATACGGAGGAAAATCATAATGGATTCTGTTGTTTCCGTTCTGAGCTGGATCTGGTATAACTTCTTTGACCGGGCTGCCATGTTTATGATGGTCCTGGTGTTTATCGGCCAGCTTCTGACCAAGCGCCCCTTCCTGGAATCCCTGATGGGCGCTCTGAAGGCCTATATTGGCTATATTGTTTATCAAACCGCTACCGGCGGCCTGTACACCACCTTCCAGCCCATCATGATGGGCCTGCGCCAGGTGCTGGGCATGAACATCATCGTCAACGATGACTCCCTGGGCGCCGGCACGCTGACGGCCATTCTGGAAAGCTTTGGCCGCACCACCAGCCTGCAGATGGCATCCATGGCCGCCGGCTTCGGCATCGCCATCATCCTGGTGCTGATGAAAAAATACACCAAGTGTCGCTCCCTGATCATTCAGGCCCACATCCTGTCCGGTCAGGCCATCGACATGGTCCCCATCCTGCTGGTGATGTTCCCCGTTATGGGCGACTTTGCCACCATCCTGGCTGTGGGTCTGTATCTGGCCGTGAAGTGGTGCGTGCTGTCCAACCTCACCGTTGAGCCCGCTCAGGATCTTACCGACGGCGCCAACATGTGCGTGGGCCACACCCAGATGATCCTGGACCGCCTGGGCTATGAGTACGGCCGCCTGCTGGAGCGCCGGGCCAAGAAGAAGGGCAAGGAAGTCAAGAAGTTTGACAATCTGGAGCTGCCCGGCTTCCTGTCCATCTTCAACGACATGTATGTGGCCTCCTTTATCGTTATGCTGGCCTATTTCGCCGTGCTGATCTCCCTGATCGGCAAGGAGGCCATGATGGGCATCGACTCCAGCCTCACCGCCGACACCAGCTTCGCGCTGTATATCTTCCACACCGCCGGCAAGTTCCCCGTGTATCTGGTGATCCTGCTGACCGGTATGCGCATGTTCGTGGCTGAGCTGACCGTGGCCTTCAGCGGCATCTCCGAGAAGGTCCTGCCCAACACCCTGCCCGGCATCGACTGCGCCGCCTTCTACGGCTTCGTGACCAACGGCTCCGTCATCACCGTCAGCTTCCTGGTGGGCTCTCTGACCATGACCGTGTTCACCACCGTGGGCATGCTGCTGAATCTGCCCTTCGTGTGCCTGGTGGGCTTTGTTCCCATGATGTTCGACAGCGCCACCGTGGGTATCTTTGCCCATCACCGCGGCGGCATCAAGGCACTGGTGGTCTCCTGCATCGCCGTTGCTCTGTCTGACGTGTTCCTGGCCGGTATCGCTGCCTGCATCATCGGCTTCGACGTCTACGGCGGCGTGGGCTTCCAGGTGGATAACGCCATCACGCTGTCCGCCTTCTCCCCCCTGTGGAAGTATCTTGGCTGGGCCGGCTATGCGCTGGTGCTGGTCATCATGCTGGCTATCCCCCAGATCCAGTATCTCAAGAACAAGAAGGGCTACTGGCTGGCCGCCGAGGACTGGGAGCAGTACAAGGAGGTCATGGGCGAGGACCTGTAAGGCCCTTTGCTGACCCAATAAACCTGACAACCACCCTTTTCTACACACTGCTGACGGGCCTCCGCGAAAGCGGAGGTCTGTCGGCAGGTGACGTACCCTTTGCCCCCGTTATCCCGCGCTGCCGGCGGCGGCGCTATGCATCATATTATACATACTGTCAAAACAGGAGGAACGAACAATGGATATCACTTCCAAAAAATTCAACATTCTGGCCTGCTGCGCTGCCGGCAACGGGTGCTGTCAGCTGGTGAGCCTCAAGGTCAAGCGCGTGTTCACCAAGCTGGGCCTGAAGTGCAACGTGGAGGCCAACACCGTCTCCGTGGGCAAGGCCATCGGCCAGAAGTACGACGTAGTGTATTGCAGCGTCTCGCTGGAGCCGCAGTTTGCCGATGCCAAGCGCAAGGGCGCCCACGTGATCCCGCTGAAGAATATCATGTCCGAGGCGGAAATTGAAGAAAAGACCCGGGCCTATCTGGATGAACTCAGCAAGGCCTGAGAAAAGAGCTGTTATATGAAAGAATTTACTTATGTGATCCAGGACGCCGAGGGACTTCACGCCCGCCCGGCCGGACTGATCGTCAAGCTGGCCCAGGCCATGGACAGCCGCGTCACCCTGACCGCCAACGAAAAAACCGCCGACTGCAAGCGCCTGTTCGCTGTGATGAAGCTGGCGGCCAAGTGCGGTCAGGAGCTGCGGGTCACCGTGGAGGGCGGCGACGAGGACGCCGCCTGCCAGGCATTGCAGGATTTCTGCCAGGCGGAGCTGTGAGGAGGATGCGGCAATGATCACTCTTCACGGTATTCCCGCCTCACCGGGGGTGGCCATCGGCCCCGCATGGCTGTATCAGAAGGTGCAGCTGGCCGCCTATGAGGAGCTGTCCCGGCTGACGGCCCAGGCGGAGCAGCGCCGGTTTGACTGCGCCGTGCAGGAGGCCCGGGCTCAGCTGGACCGGCTGTATGAAAAGACCGTTCGGGAAGCCGGCGAGGCCGCCGCCCAGATCTTTGACATACACAAAATGATGATGGAGGACCTGGACTATCTGGAGTCGGTGGAGGACAACATCACCAACCAGCTCTATACGGCGGAGCACGCCGTGGCCTGCGCCGGCCAGGAGTTTGCAGAGATGTTCGCCTCTATGGACGATGAGGTCATGCGGGCCCGCAGCGCCGATATCCGGGACATCACCCAGCGGCTGCTGCAGGTGCTGACCGGCGGGCAGAGCCAGGCCCTGAAGGAGTCCTCCGTGGTGTGTGCCCACGACCTGTTCCCCAGTGACACCATGCAGCTGGAGCGGGAGCATGTCATGGCGTTCGTCACGGAGCTGGGTTCCCACGTTTCGCACTCTGCCATTCTGGCTCGCACCATGGGAATCCCCGCTGTGGTGGGCGTCGGCGGACTGGTGGAGGCTCTCTCCGCCGCCTCCGGGACCGTCGTAGTGGACGGCTCCCAGGGGCTGGTGATCCTGGACGCGGACGAGCAGACCCTGGCGGATTATTCGGCCCGGCGTCAGGCCTATCTCCGGGAGCAGACGGATCTGCAGGTGTATCGCGACCTCCCCAGCCGCACCAAGGACGGCCTGGAGCTGGAGATCTGCGCCAACATTGCCTATGTCACGGACGCGGACAACGCCGCGGCGGTGCGCGCTGACGGCGTGGGGCTGATGCGCAGCGAGTTCCTCTATATGAATGCCGACAGCGCACCGGACGAGGACACGCAGTTTGCGGCCTATCGGGCGGTGTTGGAAAAGCTGGAGGGCAAGCGCGTGGTGGTGCGGACACTGGATATCGGCGCCGATAAGGTGCCGCCCTGGCTGCCGCTGCCGCCGGAGGAAAACCCCGCCATGGGCTGGCGGGCGGTGCGCATGTGCCTGGATCACCGGGACATGTTCCGCACCCAGCTGCGGGCCCTGCTGCGGGCATCGCACTATGGCCGCCTGGCCATTATGTTCCCCATGATCGGGGACCTGGACCAGCTTCGCCGGGCCAAGGCCCTGCTGGCGGAGTGCCGCCGGGAGCTGGAGGCAGAGCAGGTTCCCCTGGCCCGGGACATCGAGGTGGGCATGATGGTGGAGGTTCCCTCCGCCGCCATCCTGGCCGACCAGTTTGCCCAGGAGGTGGATTTCTTCTCCATCGGGACCAATGATCTGACCCAGTACACGTTGGCGGCGGATCGGCTCAACGATAAGGTTGCCGATCTGTTCGACTCCTCTCACCCGGCGGTGCTGCGTCTGATCCAGAACACCGCCCAGGCCGCCGCGGCCCGGGGGATCTGGTGCGGCATCTGCGGAGAGTCCGCCGGAAACGAGGCGCTGCTTCCCTTCTATATCAAGGCCGGTGTGCGGGAGCTGTCTGTAGTTCCCGGGAAGGTGCTGGAGCTGCGGCGGGCTCTGTCCGCCATCGACGCCTCCACTCTTTGAATCGCAGGCCTCATCGGAACAAAAGGAAATTACGGGACATACAAAACACAAACAGCAGGAGCTTCTCCATCCGGAGGGGCTCCTGCTGTTTGTGATTCAATTGGTCGCCGGCGGACATTCCCGGCGGAAGGCAATGCCCCGGCGGGACAGCTCCTGCTGAAATTCCTCCCGGGTGCGTCCGGAAAAATACTTCCGCATCCGGCGGTAAAAGCCGAACAGAATGCGGCGGCCGGATACCTGATTGATAAAGTGCAGCCAATCACCGTAGGACAGGACATATCCTTCCGGCTGGTCATTGAACATCACCAGCACATCCCGGCGCCGGCCCAGCTTGTCGGAACGAACCAGGCAATAGGAGATATCCTTCATCAGAGTGAGTTTCACGCTTTGGCTGGCATCCAGAGACAGAACGCTCATATGGTCCTCCCTTATATCAGACTGCATCCAGATTCAGAATCTGGCTGGCAATTTTGGAATTGGTAATCAGCACATTGCACATACCGCCCCGCAGAGCCCCCAGAATGGCTTTGGCCTTGAACCGGTCCGAAGCGATACAGATCCGGGTCTGAGCGGATTGGAAGATGCTGCGATCGGGGATGATCATGCGGTTATACAAGGGCGTGTCGATAATGTTGCCGTTGATATCAAAGAAATAGCCCCACATGCAGCCCACGGCACCCTGGTTCATCAGAGGATGCACGTCCTTCTCGTCCATGCGCTCCGCCCAATAGAGCATGGTGTCCACACCGCTGATGAAGGTATTCACGTCCTTGCGGCAGCGCAGCACCTCGCGGGTGGCGCTGTGCCGGCAGATCAGGGCCTTGCTCTCCTCATCATCCAGCAGATACGGCACCAGCAGGCGCTTGCAGTCGCATCCGTACAGAGCGGCCACCCGCTGCAGAATAAACATCTCGTCGATATCCGGATTGATGCTCTCCATAGAACCGGCCAGCTGCACAAAGCGCATATCCGGCAAGGTTTTGGACGGCTTCAGCGCGCCGATGGTGGCAGCTACCGTTTTCCCCTTGGACACAGCCAGCACACTGCGGTTGGTGAGAATGCTGTTGAGATAGGACGCGCCCATGCTGCACACGCTGTTGAACTCCTCCCGAGGGCCGGTGTTTTCAGTGTAGGCCACCAGAATCTTCTCCATTCCGAAGCGCTCTGCCAGGCTCATCTCCAAACTGACATGGTTTTCAAAGGGCGAGCGGATGATGATTTCAACGATCCCCAGAGCACGGGCCTCCTTCAGCATGCGGGAGACGTGGGACCGGGACAGAAACACCTTTTCGGCGATCTCCTGCTGCGTCAACCCCTGTTCATAGTACATCTTGGCAACCGCCAAAAGCTGCTCCATATCAGTCATTATATCACCTCCCCCGGCTGCAGCTCATCTCTTATTGCTTACTCTTTTATTATAGCAAAAAAACGGAAAAACATCAAATGTAAATTTCGTTTGAAAGAATTTAGGTCACAAGACAACATCTCACATTTGGCGTACGGATATTTTGTATCCCACTAATAGCTTGAAATGCGAAGTGTTTCTGTAATTCTATTCGAAAGAGGGTTTCTCTCATCGTTGATGCAGACTTCCTTTTGAATTTCCATGCCTGGCTTTCTAAATCGCGGCCCAACTATTCCTCCCCGCTCCACAAATACGCCGTATATCTTCCGCCGCTGAGCTTGGTGATTTCGCCGTTTTTCAGCAGCTCCGCCAGCGCGCGCTGGACGGTGATCTGGCTGATGTCCGGGCATTTGGCCATGATCTCGCTCTTGGTGATCTTGCCGAGGTGATTTTTGATGATCTCCCGCACCCGGTCGGGCTTGGACAGGCCCTTGGTGGTCAGCAGCTCGATCCGGCTCTCGAAATCCCGGTACGCCGCCACCAGAACACCCAGCATATAGGTGACAAAGGGTGCATAGTCGTTGGTTCCCTCGTGCCAGTTGCAGGAGCTTTCCTGCAACGCCTCGTAATAGGTCTCCTTAGTGTCGGAGATCAGCTTTTCGATGCTGATATACTTGCCCACGATATAGCCGGAGCGGTACAGAAGCAGCAGCGTCAGGAGCCTGCTCATGCGGCCATTACCGTCATTGAAGGGGTGGATGCAGAGAAAGTCCAGAATGAAAATCGGAATCAGCAGCAGCGGATCAAACTCCGTGTCCTGCATGGCCGTCCGGAAGGCATCGCAAAGTGCCGTCATTGCCCCCGGCGTTTCCCACGCGGAGACAGGCTCAAACCGGACGATCTTCCGTCCATCCGGCAGTTCCTCGGCAATCACATTATCCGAGTTTTTGAAGCTGCCGCCGATGGACTTGCCGCTGAACTTGTACAGGTCCCGATGCAACTGCAAAATGACCGTCGGCTTTGGCGGGATATAGTCGTGGCTCTCGTGGATCGTTGCCAGCACGTCGCGGTATCCGGCGATCTCTTTTTCGCTGCGGCTCTGGGGCATGGTCTTTTCGCGGACGATCTTTTTCAGGCGGTCATCTGTTGTGATGATGCCCTCGATACGGTTGGACGCTTCGGTGCTCTGGATCTTCGCAACCTCCAAGAGATTGGACAGCGCATCCGTTTTGGCCTCGATAAAAAGATTCTGCTGCCCCTTGTACTCGTGGATCTGCGTCAGATACGCCACGACCTCCGGCGTCAGGAGCTTTTGATATTCTGCTTTGAAGTTGAAATCTCTCATTCAAATTCCTCATTCGGCGTTCAATTTCATCAAATACTATTTAATGATGCAATTACAGTATATCCGTGAATTGCATCACCGTCAATCGTAATTTTCTCATTTTTGCAGTAATGATAAAATTGAAATCTAGCTGTCGTCTGCTACGCATCATGTCCCCTCACAGGCGCTGACAATCGAAAGCAGTATTGTTACGATTTCAGATTGTCAGCATAAAAGGAAATCCGCCGCTCATCGGTACGGACTTCCTTTTGCATTTTCTGAGCAGGTATTTCAAACGGCATTTTACAGTTTGGGTACCTATCTGCGAAGGAAATGTGAGGAGTTCAGAGGGGAGAATTCCCTTTGACGCTGGGTTTCCAATAGGGGCGCGAGCATCCCTGTTGGCACACGATTTTCCGCAGGAAAGTCTAGTCACGCATTTCGCGTGCTGTCATCAGTATAAGGGCTATTTGGCGTTACTTCTGCAAACTGGACTTCATGCTGTGCCTCCGCCATGGTAAACAGCCGGTGGGCATGAATCTGAAGGAAAGCAACCGTTGGGTAAAGAAAGCCCAGACGATCCCCTGGCTGGAGATTGAGAAGCGCTACGCCGCCCTATTCACAAACCGGAAAGGCAATGTGGCCAAGCCGCTGCGTCTGGCCTTGGGAGCCTGCATCATTCAGGCGGAGTATGGCTATTCTGACGAGGAAACCGCGCTTCAGATCCAGGAGAACCCGTATCTTCAATATTTCTGCGGGTATCCTGGCTATGATGATGAAAAGCTGCCCTTTGACCCGTCTTTGATGGTGTATTTCCGCAAGCGCCTGACGCCGGAAGTGCTGGGTGAGATCAATGAGATGATCGTGCGGGACGCAAAGGAGCGTCAGGTCAGAGAAGCCGAATCCAAGGATGACGATGATGATTCTGACGGCCAGCCGGGAACTGGCGGAAACAGCGGTAGCGAACAGCGCCCCGGTGTTGCCGATGGCCTGCCGGGTCAAAAGGTAGGTCGGAACGCCGATAGCCGCCCCAATGCCAAAGCAAATGAGCTGCCGCTTGGTGAGATTGAATGCGATCTTTGTCTTGATTTTGGAAAGGTCGTTCGGGACATTCACATAGGGCATCGGTCTGTCACCTCCAGTTTGGGACAACTTGTCCCAAAGATAATATTGTGGTTTCTTTTGTTGACGTGATATAATCGATGTCGAAGATAGCTGATAACCAAAAAACTGTATTGATATAAGGAGAGAAATTATGAAGTCCAAAAATGAGTTAGCCAAAGTTTCTTCTCGTCAACCAGCAAAGACGCCTAACGACTTAAGGGATGCACTTCAGTTAGTTGCAGATATGACGGGTGATGCCAAAAGGGCTGCAGAAGAAAATTCTTTGACATCTGCTGGTAAACCGAAATCCGAGTTAAGAGGTGCAACTAAAATTACAAATAGACTTAAGGAGGAGGGTATTGAAGCACATAAGAGAGGCCTTGTTCCAAAGCCGAATATGGAAGGGGGTCTTAAGAATAACGATATGCATGTTGCTGCCAAAGCCGCTTTAGAAGGTCTGAAATTATCTGAACAGCAACCCAAAAGTCTTCCGGATGGACATGACGAATAACACATTCTGTCGTTCCGATTAATTAGGAGATGCGATTTCTACTACGGGCCAAATTGGCCCGTAGTTTTTTAATGTGCGCCGAAGATGCTCTTTGCCACAGAGCCGGTTTTGAACAGGCAGAAGCAAAGCAGCACGGAATAGCCCATGCAGCCCCATATCGCGCCGATGGGGTCGCCGCCCGTGGCGATGCCCTGTATCAGCACCGCATAGATGGCAACGCAGACGAGAATCAATAGCCCTTGAAAGCCCACGGCAAACAGGGACTTCAAATAGTTCTGCCCGGTATTGCCCAGCTCCCGGTTAGAGAGCATGGCAACGGGGATGGGGGCTAAGCTGGTCAGCAGGTATATTTCGATCATGCGGCCATAGACGATAACGAAGATCACAATATTGATCGCCCACATGGTCACATGAATGAGCAGGGATTGCAGCCACAGCCCCAGCAGAGAGCCAAGCCCCAGCGCTTCCAGCGTGGCCTCCAAGTCGGCAAGCATGGCCTCCGAAATATCCGTTGAGCCTTGCACGATCCCGGCTGCCCGGGCGATGACGCTTTGGGACACATCGAACACGGCCATGACGATATTGAAAGTGTTGGACAAAATCAAAATGGCGCAGGCCGTTTTGAATATCCACTTGAAGAAGATCCAGTAGTCCAGATCATGCAGGTTGTTCTTCTCGATAATGAGCTGGATCAGCTCATAGGTGGCAACAAAGGTGAGGATCAGACCGGCAATCGGCAGTATCACCGTTTCAGAAAGCTGCCGGATCAGGGAGAACACCCCGGCGTTCCATGCCGCCGGGGTGGTTCCCACTTGCACCGCAATCTCTCCGACACGGGAATTGACCGTATCAAAAAGCCCCGTGAGGTTGCCCATGATCCCCTCGATCAGCAGCTCTTTGAGCCAGTCTGTCAGCCAGTCGGTGAGAAATCCCATGCTTTACGCCCTTAAAACAGGGTGGACAGCAGAGGGATCAGGGTCGTACCCAGCACGATGATGCCGCCGCCCGCCATGAGCTGCTTCATGCCCTGAGACTTTGCTTATGTGTGATAAAGAAGTAATAGAAGTGTAAAAAATTTTGCCGTTCCTATCCGGCACTTGCGCAGGGTGTCGGATAGGTCGGGCTTATTCTTCGGGCAAGTCAATCTTGCCGACAAAGCTATAATAAATATCAATGCGCTGGTGGCGTACTTCGTTCTCGTCATACTCACATTCATAGACAACGATTTTCTCCACCATTTCACGCAAGAGGGTGTGTGTCAGTTCCTCGATAGAAAGGTACTTGCGGACAACGTTCATAAACTTTTCAGCGTTTACCGTGGCTTCCTGTGCCTTGTCCAGTTCGCCCTGCAATGCGGCGGCTTTCTCCTTCAGTTCCCGCTGCTCGGCTTCGTAGTCTGCGGACATTTCCATAAAACGCTCGTCATTGATTTTCCCGTTTACATTGTCCTCATACAGACGTTTGATATAGCGGGAAAGTTCTGCAATGCGGCTCTGCACCTGTTCAAGCTGCTTCGTGGCTGCCGCCTGTTTCCGCTTGCCGCCCATTTCATTCTGCTGGATAAGCAGCTTCACGAACCGGGCTTCATGCTTCTGTGCATAGGCGGTCACTTTCCGCAGATTGTCCAGCACACCCGCCGTCAAAAGGTCGGTTCGGATGAAGTGCGCCGTACAGTCGGCGGTGCGCTTCTTATAGCTGCCGCAGATGTAGCAATCCTGCTTTCTCTTGTCGGTCTGATACCGCTGCTGGTACATCACATGACCGCAGTCGGCGCAGAACAGCAAGCCGGAGAACAAGCCCACATCATCGTAGCGGTTGGGGCGTTTGCGCTGCTTGCGTAACTCCTGCACCCGTTCCCATGTCTGCAAGTCGATGATTGGCTCATGGTGGTTCTCGAAAATCGCCTGTTTCTCAATGGGGTTGTCTATGCTGTGCTTCATCTTGTAGGACGGTTTTTCCGTCTTGAAGTTCACAAGACAGCCTGTGTATTCCCGGTTTTCTAACAGATGAACAACGGTATTGGTCGCCCACTTACATTCATAGCCGGGGTGGTAGCGGCGTATGCTGCCTGTGCGCTGGTATTCCAGCGTTCCCGGCGTGGGGATTTCCTGCTCGGTCAGCATACGGGCTATCTTGGTCGGACCGTTCCCGGCAAGGCACAGACGGTATATCTGCTTGACCACGGGTGCGGCTTCCTCGTCAATGATGAAGTTTTCGTCCTCGTCCATGAGGTAGCCGTACACGGGTTTGCTCGTAACAGGCTTGCCGCTCATGCCTTTTGACCGTTTTACAGCTTTGATTTTCTTACTCGTATCTCTCACCAGCCATTCGTTGAAAATGTTCCGCAGAGGGGCAAAATCATTGTCGCCCTGTGCGCTGTCTACTCCATCGTTGATGGCGATAAAGCGGACGCCTTTTTGTGGGAAAATCATCTCGGTATACATTCCCACCTGCAGGTAGTTTCGCCCTAACCGTGACATATCCTTTACGATAACGGTAGCCACTTTCCCGGCTTCAATGTCCGCAAGCATGGATTGAAAGCCCGGTCTTTGGAAGTTCGCACCAGAATAGCCATCGTCCGTGTACCAGCGCAGATTGGAAAAGCCGTTCTGCTTTGCGTAGGTTTCAAGAATACGCTTCTGAGATAAGATTTGTCAAGGGTATTTTCTGCGAAGTATTCAAAACTAATAAATAGTTACCTTAAACACCGTAGTCCATTCTGCCTGTTAAAAAGTTCCATACATCAAACTAGCTGTGAAAGGAACAAGTACAGGTACGATTACCGATTTTAACGGTAACTTCTCTATCGATCTTCCGGCGGGAAGAAAAGAACTGGTCATTTCTTATATCGGTTACAAAGAACAAACGGTGACTGTGACGGGTAACGGACCGGTCAATGTGAAAATGATTTCGGATACGCAGGCATTGGATGAAGTGGTGGTCATTGGCTACGGTGCAGTGAAGAAACGTGATTTAACAGGGGCGGTTGCTTCAGTGAAATCGGAAGACATTACGATGAATCCGGGCACAAACCCGGTGGAAGCGTTGCAGGGTAAAGTAGCGGGATTGGATATTACGAGAGAATCGGGTCAAGCGGGTTCAGGAGTGAAAATGCAATTGCGCGGTAACCGTTCATTGACAGCAAGTGGTAATCCTATGTTTATTATTGACGGGATGCCGGGTGACTATGCGACACTGAATCCGAATGATATTGAATCTATTGAAGTGTTGAAAGATGCTTCTTCTACGGCTGTTTATGGTTCTTCCGGTGCCAATGGTGTTGTAATCATTACTACCAAAGGCGGAAAAGAAGGAAAATTGACTGCTAATTTTAATGCTTTTTTTGGTATAAACAGCTGGTCTACAATGCCGGAAGTCCGCCAAGGAGAAACCTACATGGAGGGCTTGCGTACAGCTCACAAAAATGCGGGTACTTATGTAGATGATGCCAATATGTTTACTAACCCTGCTTATTATGAAGCTTATCAAAACGGGAAATACATTGACTGGGTAGATGAATTGCTGCATACGGGGACTGTTCAGAATTATAGTTTGTCGGTTTCAGGAGGTACAAAAAATACAAAGGCCTATATGTCTATGAATTTCTCCGATGAAAACGGACAATACAACGATGATAATTATAAATTGTATTCAACAAATATTCGCATCGATCACACAATCAATAAATGGTTTACTACAGGAATTAGTATTCAGGCATCTTATGTGCATCAGAATAAGCCTTTTGCAAAGATTCAAGATGGTATGACGGCTATTCCTTATGGTGAAATCTATGACGAGAATGGCAATGTTAATCCTTATCCGATTGAAGGGGATGCCGGCTATTTGAATCTTTTGATGAATAATAAAAGTAATTGGAGAAACCAATCCCAGAATACAAAACTGTATGTGAATCCTTATATTAAAATAACTCCGATTAAAGGATTGACATGGGAGTCACGCGTGAATGGGACGTTGACTTATTCCCGTTCGAATAGTTTCCAGGGAGATGGCTCGTACAACTTTTATAAAGCGGGAGGAAATGTAGAGACAGATACAAATGCCAAGATTACTCAAAACAGATCATATAATTATAAGTGGGAAAATATCGTAACTTACAACTTTAATATTGCTAAGATACATGAATTTACGCTTACTGGTGTGTCTACCTGGAACCATAACCAGACGGATAACACGGAAATGACAGGAACAGGTATTGCTAACAATAAATATTTGTGGGAAGGATTGGAAAAAGCTGCCGTTCAGAAAAATTCATCCAGTTATACCATGTCTAAAGGAGTCGGATTAGTAGGACGTATCAACTACTCTTTATTGGGTAGGTATTTGCTTTCTGCTTCTATTCGTCGGGATGGTTCTTCACGTTTGGCTAAAGATCATAAATGGTCTAATTTCCCGGCTGTTTCATTGGGATGGCGTATTTCTGACGAGAAGTTTATGGAAAGTACAAGAAACTGGTTGGATAATTTAAAAATTCGTGTGGGTTACGGTATTTCTGGTACGGCCAGTATTGATCCTTATTCTTCCTCTTCTTCTCTGGAGTCCGGATGGTTGACATTAGGTGGTGAAAAAACGCAGATTTATAATCTCACTAAAATAATAGCTAATCCGGAACTGACATGGGAACGTTCAAAGAACACCAATATCGGTATTGATGCTTCTTTCCTGAATAATCGTATCAATGTAACATTGGATATGTATAAGACTAAGACGGAAGGTGTGATATGGAAAAAATCATTACCTGTAGTGAACGGTTCCTATAGTTCTAAAGAGCAATATCTGACCAATATAAACTTGTGTGAAACTAAAAATAAAGGTCTTGAGCTTGCTTTGAATACCCGCAACATTGAAACTAAAAATTTTCAATGGACATCGGCTCTGACTTTTGCATATAATAAGGAAGAGATTACGAAACTGACCGGAACTGCTAATGATAAAGTAATCAATGGCGATTATACGTATGCGGTAGGTAGTGCAATCAACTCTTTTTATCACTACAAATTGGATGGTATCTGGCAGAAAGGTGAAGAAGCTGATGCTGCTGTGTTTGGACTGAAGCCGGGATCTATAAAGATTAATGTGCCTGATATGGTGCGGCATACGGATACGGACGGTAGTGTCTACTATACGAAGGTGAATGCTGACGGACAGGAAATCC
>OGHH01000781.1_pt1 | contig 29786 bp, 44 predicted proteins | sample 1571471 | NCBI WGS metagenome assembly OGHH01 (sample SAMEA2581936, study PRJEB24529) | metagenome | biome: Human gut stool | place: China | collected 2011
GAAAATATAACCACAAGGCAGAGTTTCTACTCTGCCTCTATTTTTCCTTTAATAAATATGTATAAGTACAATAACAGGTCTTTATCTTCCAAGCCCTCAATCATTTTAATTATTTCATCCTTATATTCCATACAATGCTACCTCCGATACATCAATTATAGAACATTTGTTCTTAAACGTCAATATTAGGACGGCAGATTTTTCCACCGTCCTACCGAAACTTGAAGAGTTCTCTGTTTGAGAACATCATTACTGTAGCACTTTAAAGTGTTTTATTTTGTCGAATATTGACAATACGGACTGTTTTGTAACCCTATTCCTATAAAATAATCGAGAGGGCTTATGCCCTCTCTTTTTATGTGTAAAATGCTATTTTACAAAAATATAATTCTATCTACCATAAACTCTATAAACGCACTGACAAGTTGTATCTTTGCCAAGTATTACACTGCGAAGCCACGAAGGTCTGTTTTGAATACTATTTCTTGCTGTATTGTAGACTATACACCATGAAGTGTAATTATTACTATCATAGTAATTTCCGTCTAAAAATAAGAATTCAAGATTCTTAGATTCTGATACTGGGAAAACGTAATCTCTTGTAATATATGAATCCCCTGAATAATAAAGCATAAAATTTACTCTTAATTCTTGATAATTTTTAATATTGGATATTACATGCTCATTAACATCTCTAAATTCTCCGATTTTTTTCCAATCTTGCTTATTTGAAAGACTATCTAAACGCTGGTTTAATTCATCATATTTGTCATTCAAAATCTTGCCTTGACTCGCGTCTAATGCGCTTCCAGTGGTAGAAGTCGTGAGGTTATTCACCAAATTTTTAAAGGCAAAGCTTTTCAAATCAGCGAACCACTTCTTAATTTTTCCGAAGCCGACTGACACTTTTTCGCCAGAAACAAGGTTTGTTCTAGTTGTTGTATCGGCAAAAGTAACTGTTGTATCGCTTATATTTCCACCTTCTGCAACCGCTCCGATATTGGCAGGAGTTATGTTTACATTTCCTCTGCGATAATATACTTCTTTTGCGCCTTTTACTCCTGTTACCGGCGTGCCGGCAAGCACATCCCAATATCTGTCGATTGTCAGATATACATTACTGCCAGCAGGGATTATATTACCAGCCCCCTCTTTAAAATCAGTGGTCGTAGTAAATTGGTCAGTTATATTGTACATATCACCAGAATTAGCATCCGCTGTGCTCGGTAAGTCGGCAAAGTTGATTGTTCCAAGAGGTCTTAATGCTCCGCTGAAGCTCTCAGATATTTCTTTAACTTGTTCTGCGTACTTTTGCGCTTCCGACTCGCTCTTTGCAGAGTTAGTCTCACTTGTCTTAGCATTGGTTTCAGAAGCCTTGGCTTTTGTTTCACTTGCCTTAGCGTTACTTGCAGAGGTTGACGCGCTGGTAGCAGAAGCCTTGGCATTAGTTTCACTGTTCTTTGCGTTAGTTGCGCTTGTAGACGCATTGGTCTCTGATTTCTTAGCATTAGTTTCACTAGTCTTAGAATTTGTTTCACTTGCCTTAGCGTTACTTGCAGAAGTTGACGCGCCGCTCTCACTTGTCTTAGCCTTCGCCTCGCTGGTCTTGGCATTGGTTTCGCTAGCCTTTGCTTTTGCAGCCGAGCTTGACGCATTAGTTTCAGAAGCCTTGGCTTTTGTTTCACTTGCCTTAGCGTTACTTGCAGAGGTAGCTGATTCTTGAGCTTTGCTTGTGGCAAGTTCTGCTGATTCTTGAGCCTTTTCTACCGATTCTGCTATGCCGTCAAGATAACTCTGAATAAGTCTTTGAATTTCAGTGTCAAAATCCTCAACGGTTCCCATTCGCTTAACTATTCCGGGTGCGAAACACATCCATATCTGCTGTTTTTTCGTGTCGGAGTCGGTCGATACCGCCCATTCTCCAGCTTTCATTTTTAAGGGGTCAAACTCCGCGTATGCCCCTCGTCTCATTTGAATTGCCATAAGCTATACCTCACTTTCGTCAATGCCTAATTTCTGACACAATCTTGAAAACTTATCTTCCAATTCATCTATGCGTTTTTGCATTTTATCAATCTTCTGCTCGTCTCCAGCAAGTCTTAGAATTATGAATTGCTCATAGTTCATGCCATAGTACAGTGTATCATCATCCGATGTGACTTTATTCTTGAAAATCATATTAAGGTTTTCATCGGCATGTCCTTTATCTTTAAGGTTCTCGATTATATCCTGCGCCATTGCTCCAAAATATAATGGTTTGTCTGAATATCCTTGTCTATTAAGATTGTATTGAAATAAATCGACCGAGCCTACTGCATCAATGTAATCTTGATTAATTGCTTTAATATTCTTTTTTAAGCGTTTATCTGACGAACTCCATATCCAAGCATCATCAACTTGGAACCACAAAGCAGTATTATCCCAGTCACAATGGTATGTATGTCCTGTTGCATTGCCACACATTGCAGTTCCTCTATCAGGCTCTCTAAATTTATCAGATTGTATCTCCTGAGCAGACATCATCTGCGCGCCTATAGCACCTGTTGGTCCGTAGAGTGTAATTAAGTTCTCATCATTTTTGACAATTCGCAAGACTGCGCCATTCATCCAAAGCTCATAATTGTTTCCTGAATTGTCAGTAGCTGTTAAATCAATTGTTGAATTACTTAAATTTCCGTTCAGTGTAATACTTCCACCGGACATATTAAAATTTAAAGCGGTTACTTTTCCATCGTTGTCAACTACAAACACTCCATTTCCAATATCAATTGTTCCGCCAACAATATTCTTGCCGGTAATTGTTGTTCCTGTGATGTCCTCAGCGTCAACTGAACCAGCCTTGACATCAAGTGCATTTACATAGCTTGTAGTCACTGTGTCTTTGGTTATCTGAGTGACTTTAGCAATAGTGTCAGCCACATTATCCCAAGCAATTTTCACGCTGCTATCAAGTGCAATACCTTTGTTGTCCAGCGTTACAAGTGTCTTTCCGTTTGCGTCTTTGACATACTGCTTGCCGTTTACGTTGTTTTCTCCGCCTAAAGTGAGCGTACCACCATGCGCCCAATCAAAATTAATGCCGATAGCCGACATAATATTGAAGATAGCGTTTCCGTCTTTATCAATTCCGGCTTTCCATGTTTTACCATAGTCATTTGATACGGCCATGCCATTAGCCGTCATTTTCCACTGTATATTGCTTGAATTAAGGTCGGCTTTATTGTGCATAATGTAAATAATCGAGCCGTCCTCTTGCGTCTGTTCGGTCTTAAAAAGTCCGAGTGACTGAGACATTAGCTGTGTCAGCAATTGCATTTGCTTGTCATATGCACTTAACTGTGTTTGCGCTACTTTCCTAGCTTGTACTATAGCCTTTGTCTCATTACTGAATTTATCAGCGCTATTTCTTGAGGTATTTTCAGCGTCACATGAGATTTTTGTACCACTTCCAACTGTAAATGTCCGGTTGGAGATAAAACAACTATAGGTATTCTGCTTGCGGTCTGTCACAAGTGCCACATCTCCACTCTCAATCAGTGGATTTGACAAGAGTGTAGCGTCAAGAGGTCTGAACCTCATGCCGCCGATTTTTTTGAAGATATAATTTGCAACTGTCTGTGCCTTGTCTGCCAAAATAAACGGATTATCAGGGATTGAGACTACATACCCCTCTTTTCCGGCAAGCGCATTAACATCTTTTGTCTTATCCTCTTTTGATGTCACAATAACTTTAACGCCTGTAATCACAACATCATCAGTTGCAACGTTCAAGTCTTTTTGCGTGTAGATATTGTGGTAATTTCTCGCTTCTGTAAATGTTCCACCATCAGCGTTATCTCCGTCAGAATACTTAAATGTTCCGCCATCAACATTATCTCCGTCAGAGTATGGTGTAGTTTTTGTGCTAAAAGTTCCACCGTTGTAATTTTGACTCTCAAACTGGCTCATATCATACCAACCGATAAGCAATTCGCCATCGTGACCGCACTTGCCCCATAAACCGCTCAACTGCAGGATGTAAGCTATTACCTGTCCATATGTGAGCTTTTGATTATCACTTGGTATCTCGTTAATCACGTAATCAGAGTTATCAAATCTTGCCATGGTAAAAGGCACATCACACTTGATACAAGCATCTCTGACTACCTCATATGCTGTCGTAGGGTAGCTTAAATTGCTGTCATACTCGCGATTAAAATTATTAATATTGTCAAGGCAAGTAAGCGTTATGAGTGAGCCGTCATAGCTTGTCTCGCTGACTCTATACTCACCGATTTTTAGTTTTTCGGTTGTTCCGTCAGAAAAGCTTTTTGAAACATATGCCGTTACGCTTGCCTTGTCAAAATCGTACTTACTGAAATCTTCATAAATGTTATTCAGCCTAATTTTCAGTTTTCCGGCAATTAAAGCCCCGATTGTAAAAGTGCCATTGCTCGATGTTGAGTCATTGACCTCGAAGCCATTCGCCCACAGCTCACTATCATCAATAGGGATTTTTTCACCGCTTGCCGTAACTATGTCCGCAAAACAATTTACATTTATATCATTGTCGAGCATTACTGCCCTTTGCCATTTAGCCGATACGTTTAGCATTTAATCACCGCCTTATTCTTCTATGAGGTTAAAGCTCAATGTCTCGTACCTCTTATTGTTGACAGTCCATATCTTGATAGGTGCGCCTCTGTCACCCACATAGAATGTACGTGTTTCATCGGTGCCGCTCATAGCGTCAGGATATGTTACTCTGATATATTCGGGGTTTACCATTTGAAGTATCTTTGCTGTTCTAGCCTTGTTTGTACCATTCCACGACAATTTAATTTGTCGTTTCTGTGCTATTCTGTTTTTGTGCATTTTACCGTCTTGTGTACGTCCGCTGTCGCTTGCAGACACATCAATCAAGCCCCATTCAAAGCTTGACGGAGCAGGCAATTCCACTCCGTCTACTAACATCATTGCCATTTTGTTACCTCGTAAAAAGACACCCACGCAAGGGCGAGTGTCTTAACCAAATTCATTTGCTACGATATATCGTTGTCCGTGCTTTGCCTTGCCTACCTGCGTCATGCGATAGAGTGTTTCGCTGTCGCACTTAAACACGTTTTCAATGATAGGTGGCGCAGAGTTTCCACCGGTGTTAGAGTTCATCAGTGCTTGGGTCATTCCCTCTAATACAGCATCTCTAATTCCGTCTGTAATCTGTTGATTGTTTGCGACTACGTTTCTACCATTTGAGAATTTGCCGACTAACTCATTGTGATTAATAAAAGCCATGCCGTCCTCTCCCCTTGGAAAAATTCCGCCACTAGCAAGCCTTGGAATATGTACTTTCGGAACTAACGATACTCCGTTCCAATTTGCACCAGCCACCTTAGCAGCCATAGAAACAACTTTGTTAAATCCTCTTAACAAAGAGTTAATTCCACTGACAACAAAATTAACCCCATTCTCTATTTTTGAAATAACGTAGTTCATAGCCCCTGTGACGCCGCCTCTTATTGAACTCCACACATAATTAAACGCGTTTGTAATTCCGTTTTTCATAATATTAAAGCAGTTTGTGATAGGCGAAATAACATTGCCATTAAACCAACCCGCCACGCTTTGCCAAGTAGATATAACAAAGTTCTTTGCTGTGCTAAGTGCCGATGTTATACCAGCTTTCAACATATTAAAAAAGTTTGAAATCGGTTGTATTACTGTACCGCTAAACCAACTTGCCACCCCTTGCCATGTTGAAAATACAAAATCTTTTGCTGTCTGTATCGTTGTCTGTATAAACGTTTTTAAAAAATTAAACAGATTTGAAATTGGAGTGATTACATTATTATTGAACCACCCCGAAGCTGCTATCCAAATTGCTTGAATTATTATCCAAATACCTTGAAAAATCTGTTGTGCTCGTGTAGCAAAGCCTTTAAAAAAGCCAACTATCGGTTCAATTACTGTGGAACTGAACCATTTCGAAGCTCCTTGCCACACAGTTACTATGTCTTTCCATAAGGAGCCGAAAAAGCCACTTATGGTTTTCCACATATCTTTAAAAAACGAAACCACAGGCTTAATGACATTTACATTGAACCAATCGCCAACTGTTGAAAATAGTTCACAAATTGCGTTCCAATTATCTTTTACCACAACAACAATCGTTGCGACTGCTGCCACTATTGCTCCAACAATTACTGCCGGCAATGCTGCCACGCCAGCTAATATTGCTCCGACTGTAGCTAATGCAACGCCTATCACCATTAGAATTTCATTTATCCAACTAAATCCGTCTTTTAGCATTTTGACGAAATTTACAATAGATAAAATCGTTCCGGCTATTGCTGAAAAAGCAGAACCTATTGTTGCTAATAGGTCTACTGCCCCTGTTCCGAATGCGGCCGTTATTGCATCACCCAAACTTAAACCACTGAATAGTCCTTCTATAAGTAGTCCGAGGTTTGTTGACAATGAGGCGAAAATCGTTTTAAATGCTTGCATTATTGCCGTTCCAATGCCAGCTCCTTCTACAAGCTCAAATCCAATTTTTGAAGCTATTGCCTGTGCTATCGCTTTTGATAATGATTTTCCAATAAAAGCGAGTGCCACTGAGCCTAATTTTAACGAAATTATCTTTTTTATTAGCAATGTGCCAACTATTATCTCAACGGTTTTGATGTCTAAATTGCTTAAAAAATCCGTAATTCCTTTGAGTACGTCTTTCCACGACACATTTTTAATTGCCGTGGTTAGCATGGTGTATATTCCTTGCACCCATGCGTTAATAGTTTTTGCTAGTAACGCAAAATCAAAATTCTCAAAAAATCCATTAATGCCGTTAGCAATCGACAAGCCAAAATTAGTCCAGTCGAATGTTGTACCGAATGAATTGAGGAAATGCAAAGCTGTGTTCAGTGAACCAGCTATTGTTGCGCCCAAATCATAAAAGAGCCTTGGGCTGATTAAACCATTAAGGAAGTCTGCAAGCCCTTTTCCGAAATTGTCAGCCTTTCGATAAATTTTCTGCCAATCAATGCTCTCCATAGCACTCGCAAGAGCATCACCGATGTATTTTCCGAGCGAATATAAATCTTTGATTGATGATTTGTATTTTTCAAGCAATCCATCAGTTTTTTTCAGCGAGCTATCAGCGCCACCGCCAGCTCCACCACCACCGGAACCGCCACTGCCCGAACCGCTACCACCGCCACTGTTATCATCAAGTGCATGTATCTCGTCTATGCTAAGCAGTGTCTTTTTTAGCTTTTGGGCTTTCTTATTCGACTCATCGGCACTATCGCCAATATCGCCCACTCCACCAGCTATGTCCTCCATGCCGTCAACAGTACTTCCACGACCACTTATTTCAATCGTCCAGCCGAAGATTGCACCAAGTGCGTCAGCTACAGTTCTTGTGAAACTGATAACCTTAAGCATTACCTTGTTCAAGGCTTGAACAAACGGCTTTAAGGCATTTATTATCACGCTACCTATGATACTGCCCCATGCTTGGAACTCTTGCTTAAGGACTCTTACACTGTTAGCCCAGGTATTAGCTGTCTTGGCGAAGTCTCCTTGTGCAGCTTGAGTATTAGCCATGACATAGTTGTACCTTAAGAGTACCTTTTCAGCTTGCGTCATTGACTTGATATTTGCGTCAAGTCCGTTTTTCATAGCCCACTCTGAAAGTGTGGCTTGTGTTAAATCAAGTCCGTATCTCCTTAATGGTGCGATTGTGCCTGTAAAAATGGATTGTAAGCTTTTTGCAACATCGGCTTGGTCTACATCGTAGAACGAAGCCATATCACCAGCTAATTTTGTAAGATTAAGTGACATATCAGCCATACTGTCTGTGGTCTTGTATAGCGTGTTATTTTGGCTCATAAGAGCTTTATTTGTCAATGCCGTACCATTTGCCACTTGCTGTGATGTAATGCCTACAGAAGTGCCTAATGCTTGGAAACGGCTCGATATTTGCTTAACCGTCAGCTCTGACATTCCGAAGTCTTGAATTGATGTTTTTGTAAAATCATCAACCTTGCTTGCCATATCGCCAAACGTGGTATCTACTACGTTTTGAACCTCGGTTAATTGGCTCGCTAAATCAACTGTACTGCCTAGCTTTCCGACAGCCCTCATAACCAGCCAATAAGTTGCGTAAAACTTACCGATAGTTGAAGCCAAGCCACTAAATCCACTTCTTGTACGCTTAATTGACTTAGTGGTGTTTGAAAATCCCGTTACAAGCGACCTACTAGCCGAACCGACCTTTGAGCCTTGTTGTGACAGATTAGCAAGTGCATTAGTCATTTGAATAATGTTGTTGCTGACTCTCGGTGCGTTAGATAATGTTGTCATTACCTCTTTCAAGGCACTGCCAAGGTTTTTGATGTTTTCTGCAGCATAACCGGCTGATTTTGAACCGAGCTTTGAGATTGAAGCTGTTAGCTGTGTAATCTCTGCTGATCGCTTTGAGATGTTAGCAAAGCCTGACAATTCTGTTGCCATGCTCTTCAAAGCACTTGCCGAGCTGACAAGTCTTGCAGTATCAAGGTTGCCAAGCTTTTCCATGTTGGTTGCAATCTTGCTAAAAGTACGAGTGTCAATACTGCTCACGCTTCTAAGTGATGTCGCAAGATGTGACATTCCGCTCGCAAAATTGCTTATGCTTGCACCATTGAGGGAATTGAGAGTATCTCCAAGCCCTTGCAACTTGCTTTGTAAATTACCTATGGCTTTAATCGCTTGTTGCGCGTCCGACTTGATTTGAAGCTCAATGCTCTCTGCCATCTTCTCACCTCCCTGTAATAAAAAAGAGCTACCCTAAAGTAGCTCTCATATATTTAGTCTTTGAGCAGATAGTATGTTGTAATCAATCCAACATAGCCATCTTGCTTAAGACCTCTATTCTTTTGAAATACCATGACACATTTAGTGAGATAATCCGTCCACTTGCCGTAATCAGTATCAAGTTTGTAAAAATGATACTTGTCATGCAGTGTTTTCCTTAGCCACTTGATTGCAGTTGGGCAGTTGTGTTTCTGTCCACTCCACAGATTGTGACTTTTAGCAAATCTCTGTGAATTAGCTCCAAACTTGCCATCTTCCTTAAGTTCGTCTGTGTCAAATCCGATGTTCATGGCGTGCTGCCATTTTCTTACATCTTCATTATTGAGGTAATATTCCTCGTTGCCTTTCCAAGCGTTATTTTTTACCGGAGTTGCCGTTGGTGTCGGAGTTGCTATTGGTGCCGGATTATTCTCTATTCCGTCACCCTTATCAAGCTCAATATAGAGTAAGTTAGCGTCAGTGCTGTTATTCAGACCGCTACAGGTAAATGCGCTCGAATATTGCCAGCCATACAGAGAATGTTGAATAACAGGCTTCTTTGCATTGTTAGGCTCATCACCGATAGACATTCCTTTAGTTGATGGATAGCGTGCAATCCAAAATGGACAGTTAATCTGATTTGCGTATGGCGCAATATACTGATTGTAAAAGCTAAGTCCTGTGTATACACCAAAGTTAAGCCCGGCACTTTTGATAACACTCTGATATGTGTTGATAATATCAATAAGTGTCTGTCCGAGTCCTTGCTGACATTTATCTTCAACATCTAGCCAAACAAAGGTTTTTCTTTTGTTAAGGACCTCTATCACTTTCTGTGCATCTGTCTTTGCCTTATCTATTGTTGTAGCGTATGAATAGTTATAAACGCCTTGTATCGGCATTCCTACATCAGTACAGCCTTTCCAATTTTGCTCAAAGGTTTTATCCGGGTTAAGGTCTTTGCGGATTATTTTTAGGATTGCAAATTGCACTCCAGCCCACTTAACCTTACTCCAATCAATATTCCCTTGATATGACGATACGTCAATTCCTTTATATGCCATATTTTCACCTCATTAATCAGGACTTTCAGGTAATCCCGACTGTCTTAATGCGTTAATTCGTTGCTTCATCTCATAAACGGCAATTTCCTCATTAGACTCCTTGTATTTAGGCTCGTTGTCTTCTGAGTATTGCTCATTTAACGATTTTTCAATGTATTTTGCCCTTGCCTTATTGCCATTTAAGGCTCTGTCGATAGCTGTAAGAGTTGCACTTAATCCGTATGTGCCCCACCAAGCCCACATGTTGGAGTCGGCTTCTTTTTGTGCAAGCATATAAGCCTTTGAATAAGGCTCTAAATCAGCCGGGCAAGACATATCTATGTCCTCAACGCTGAATCCATACCCTTTAGTTGCTAAAAGCCAATATGGGCGGATTTCCTCGCAGTAAACTTCCCATGTAAGCTCTTTTACTTCTTGATTGGTTTCTTCTTGGCTGTCTGTTCCTCTTTCGCCAACAGCTTCGATAAAAAACTGTTCTTCTCCAGCTCTGCCGTCAAATCATCGTAGAGCGACATTATATCTTTGCCCTCTTCATTCTCAGGGTCAAGGTAATCGTCAAGTAAATCATACATCTTTACCAATTGCTTCTCTTTCGCTTCTTTATCGTCAAAATCAAAGCCAAATTCGTCGGCATGAAATTTCTGCAAGCCTACAAGTAAAAATTCCGGTAAAAAGCCGAGCATGTTGTCAATCGCTTCAAGCTCATCTCCCTGTTGTCCCATTCCTACAACTCTTGGGATAATTCTATTTTGGTATACCGGTGCGTATCCGAATTTAACTGTATACTCTTTTCCACTTAATTTAATTTTCATTTTATCTTTCCCTTTCTCCCTAATTTATATAGGGAAAGAGGCAGTTTTAACACTGCCTCGATTACCTTACTATATTGTTTCTCCAAGTTCGCTGTCAGCCGTGCTATCATCATAGCCAGTCATAACGGCTTTTCTTGACTTTAAGGACTGGCTCACCCTTTTTTTGTGAGTGTGATTGCTGTTGGATAGCCTTGGTCATCCTCTGTTACTGCAACATCGTAGTTATCCTCAATCCACTTAGGTACTGTCTGAACCGATACGGTCGCAGTTCCTGTCAAGTGGTCGTCAGAAGCCTCGCCCGGGGCGAATGACTCCTGACCAATAAAAGCGCAGATACCCTCTGAACCTTTTCCGTCTGTACCATAAAGAATGATGAAATCGAGCTTTTTACCCTCGTTAGCTACCATCTCGTCTTTGTACTTTTTCTCAAAAGCTCCCTCAACTTCCATGGAACCGGCTGAACGTCTGCCCATTTCCTGTGTCTCTACTAAGTCTTCAAGAGTTGAAGTGTCTACCATGTTCTGTGAACCGAATGGTGAGGGAATTGTTTTTGCTCTAAGTAAGAGCTTGTAAGTTCCAGCCCAATAATCGCCACTTGTGACGGATGAACTTGGTTCCTTGTAAGCAATTCTAGTTTTTAAACCTGTTGCCATTTTTATTACCTCCTAATTTTTCATAAAAAAATAAGAGCCAAAAGGCTCTTATAATCTATCATTCCAGTCGAATGACCGCCTAGCACGTAATGTTGCTGTCCATAATTTGCCGTTTTTTCTAGCGAATGGGGCTGGAACTAACTTGAATGACATGGCTTTGTATTCATTAGCCACTGCCTGTGCCACATTCAAAGCTTCTGAACGGCTTTTATTCGTTGTAACAGTTACTTGTGCCGTAAATAACACTGTATTTACTCTTTCGCACTCTAAGTCCTCATTCTGTTCAATAGGTTCGAGTGCTTGAACTAGCACTGTCGGGAAACTAGCCGTTGCACTGTCCGACTGTTCCTCTTGTGTGAATTTTAGTTTTGGGTATTTAGTTTTCAATTTTTTCTCACATCGGGTTTTCATAATCGCATATGTAAGGTCTTCAAGGTCATAAGCCCATTGATTTTGACTCGCCACTTTATCTCACCTCAACTAAAATTTTTCCGTGCCGTTCTCATAATGTCATTTTCCATTTCTACAAATGCGTGATACATCGGCATTGTAGGTGTAATGCCGTATGAATGGTGTAATTCTCCACTTTCGTCTCTCCAATACCAACCCTCGCTGTCAAATGCGTGTGTCTGACCTGGAAAAGTTCCTTGACCGCCTCTTGTGTCATTGAAATGTGGTTTAGCTTTCCAGCCTGAGCCGTATTCAGCCATAAGCAAAGGCGATACATCAACTGTTTTGAGTCCGTCTGCTGTCTGCCATGTGCTTTGTATCTGCCCTGTTTCAGTGGCAAGCACAATAGCCGTACAGCCGTCTGTTGTATCTTTAATTTCGTAGCTAAATGTAATGTAGTGTCCGAAATTGCCTGCATTTGCTCGTGCTACAGCAATGCCATTACTAGCAAGCTCTCCAACAAACGCTATGCACTTGTCCTGTAAGCGGTCTTTGTATTTTTCAAGCTTGTCTATCGCATCTTGTATAGATTTTTCTGTCAGAGAAACGTCAATCTTCATAATTACACTTCTTTCACAACTGCTTTGAGCATGTATTTAACTGAATAGAGAGAGGGTTTCACTCCGACTATCGTAAAGTCTGCAGAAGTTGAATCAACTAATCCGTTTTCGCCCTTTGTCGGCTCACTATCAAGCCAAACAACGTCACCTTTTTTAAAAGGGTATTCTCCTCTGTCTGTCAGCAAAGCAGCGTCAAAATCAGCCGTATTAAAGCCATATTCTTTGTTCTGTGCTTCTCCTCCGTCAAACGATATGTTTGCCTTAAAATCAACCGGCTCCGAAAAGCCTGTTTCTTCGTGGGTGTAATATATCTTCTCTCCGTCCTCTGTTTCGTAAAACTTTGGATTTCCGTCCTCGTCTTTTTCGTAGACTGTGACAGTTTGACCTTGAAGCGCATATTTCATGGCTTGCTTATTGATGTCAAGCATTTTTCTTTACCTGTTTATAAATCTGATTAACACCTGTGCTTGACAATCCGGACACAATTCCTACTGCTATTGCATCAAGAATGTTGTCTGCCGGATAACCGGGAATTACAAACATCCCAACAATGCCGAGCACTCCACCGGCTACACCTACGATAATAGGAATAACATTATCTTTAACCTGTGGTATCTGCTTTGAAGCATATCCGATTAAATAAGTAATTACCATAATGGCAACTACTGTAGGTACTTGTGTAAAGTCCATCAGTTTTTCCCTCCTTTACCTAAATGGATTTCCTCAATCTCATTTTTCATTTTTGTTACCATGCCATTACCACCAAGTGCGTGGTATGCGTCATACATCTCGCAAAAGTTCTGATATGCATATGAGGGGATTTCACCAAGCTTGGTGTATTTTGCATGGTATTCAATCAGCTGGACACGTAAAAGAAGCATTGTTCCCTTACTGTTCGCATCCCTGCTTTTCTTTTGTTGCTTAAGAAGCCAAACTATATACCCAAGCACTATTGGAAGTGCTGCAAGATAAGTTTGAATCAAAATACTTTTCATTTGAATCTCCTTTATTGGCGCAAAAATTTATTCTGCTACAATCCAGTCCTCTGCAAGCATATCTGCCTGTGATGCAAGCCATCCCATTTGAACCCCGGATGTCCCAACAAAAGCGATTGCATTATTACCAATGGCATCATGCTCACAATTCACAAGTTCACCATCTGCTGATACATAGGAAATACCTGTTGCAAGCTGAATGTACTGTTTCTTGCCATTCCAACCCTTGCGGGCAACCTTCTGTCCGGCTTTCATTCTGCGGATTGCTTCACCGAATGTAAATGTCTGGATATCCAAATCCTTTACATCAGCTTCGCCTACAATCTCCCAATCATCACGAAGAATAAAGTTGAGAGTATAATCAACATTCTCTGTCTCGCGAATATCAAGGATTTTTCCATCCTTACAGTGCATCTTAATGGAATTATCTTCCCATTTCCAATATCCCGCCCATTCTGGGCATTTAATCATAGCGCCCTGTTTGAGTGCTTCATATGCTTTTTGAAAATACATTGTCTTTTCCTCCAAAATAAAAATATGGCACACCGCCCACCACCACTTAATGTGTACCGCCTGCTACCACTTTACCGACATCAGTAAAATGGTAACGCACAATCTTCTTTTGCTTATAGCACTTTGACAAAAGGAAACACCCCAATAAACAGCTCGTCTCTGCTTTTCCATGTACGACTCACTCCACCCTCACTCAATGCGCTCATGTAATTCTCACCGGCTTGTGAATGGTCGTAGACTGCAAGATTAATAATGACATTCTCAAACTGCTTTAAGTCGGCAGTTATATCATCATCAGTGAAAGTGTCCGGATAACACCTTTTCGCTTTTACATCTTCCGTAGCTTGCTTAATGAGCTGTTCAATAAGTGGGTTATCTTCCTTTTTATCGAATACAACCACATCAGATGTTGTATAATCGTCGTTTGTGACTGTATCAATATGAAATTGTCTGAGTCTTATTTTTACTCGCTCTAATGTGGTGTATTCCATGCCAAGCTCCTTATAATCCAAATTTTTCAATTAACATTTTCTTCAAGTCGCCGCCATTTATTTCTGTGGCATTTTCAATGCCATTTTCGCTCGCAAGCTTTTTTAGGTCGGCTGTTGGCATTCTGTTAATTTCTGTCTTTGTGTATGGTGTTTCAGGTGGGTTCATAAAATCAGATGGTACCGAATTGCTATTGCTTTCCGGTACCTCATCTCCGACTTTATACCACACTCCATCATGCTTTATAGAGTGCGTTGCTATCATAAGCCTTAATCCTCCTTAACTTTAAGAACCATAACGCTATCCATACCCTCGAATGTAGGTAATCCAATCATAGATACGATACAGTGAGTATTGATAGGATGATTTGTAGCATATGTGTATACAGATACACCGGTCTCAACAAGTGAGAGGTTTCCGTCTGTGATACTTCCGCTTCTTTCCTCAGGTGTCTTACCAAATGTGTAATCGCCAAGGAATACTCCGGCAGACTGCGCAGATACAATACCTGTTGGCACAAAGTACTGTGTCTGTCCTGTCTCGTCAACATAGAGCTTATCGTATACTTCAATCTCGATACCATATCCTCTAAGGTATTCAGTAACCTGTCCTTGCTGTAATCTGATACCGCCGTTGTAAGCAGTGATACCAAGCACCTGTTTCTTTGTATCTTCTGCGTTAAGCACCATTTCCCAAGTCTCTGTATTCATGGTGAAACGAGTGAGAGAATATCCTGTTGCCTTTGAAAACTCTCTCTTGGACCTAATAAGGTCGTCAAGTGGTGTGGCTGTAGCCGACTTGTCCCATGCGCTTGTGCCTGTAAAAGTCTTGTAATGCTTTGCTGTATGCTCCGACTTCTCGTTATCTGCAAGGTAATCAATGTAATATGGTTTTTTGTCAATAGTTACCTTTATTCTTGGGACTCCATCTGCCGGCGCAAGTAACTGCCAAATCTGTCTCTCCGGCACAACTAATGCGCCCTCGATAAGGTTCATTGGTTTCTTTGAGATTTCACGTAATACGTTATTGGCAAGGCTAGAGTTTTCAGAAGTTCTGTAATTGTCATACTCCTGTTCCTCTTTCTCCGTTACCATATAAGACTCACGATAAAATGGCATTGAGTTCTGAATGTCAGAGAAGCCTCCAACGTCTCTTAACTCTGCCTGTGCGTCAAAGTTTGAAGCTTTGAGCGATACCGGCAGTCCGTTCTTACCCTTGATAAATCTAAGGTCGAGTGAGTCCTGTTTACGTGTTCCGAATTTTTGTCTGCCAAGATAAGGGGCAGTTCCTAATGTTTTCTGATAATTGTTCCACATTACACCGAGACTTCTCGCTGTAAATGCTTCTGCTAATGGTAATGCCATGTTCTTCTACCTCCTTTTAAACCTCACTTGCTACAATCTTTGGTGCACCATAGAAAGTAACTCTAGGTGTTGCAGTTCTAGCTTCATCTGCGATTGAAAGTGACTTAACTTTCTCCCAATCAATAGTTCCCTGATATACATATGTTCCAGGTGCGTCACCCATTGTTACATCTACATCGTGTAACAGATAGCCCTTGCACTCTACGTCATTGCTTGGGAATGGTGTACCGGCTGGTACAATCTTCATTCCGTTTCCATCTGCGCTTGTTACCATGGTCTGTGGCACAAGGCATGCTGCACCCTCATAAGGGAAAAATTTTAAAATTCCTTTACCCTGTGTAAAGTCTCTTACGATTGGCTTTCCCATCGTTCTACCTCCTGTTTTAAATTACATAGCTGTTTTGACTTTCAGCACTTGCAACTGTACCGAATGAGATTTGCTCTGCATTGGCTACATCTGCCGGCTTTGAGTCGGGTTCATCATTTTTACCGCCATTGCTTGGATTAGGAGTATCTTTGAGTGCGTTTTTCTCATACTCCGCTATCGCATTGGCTTTCATGTCGGAAATAATTTTGCCAAGTGATGTCGTGTCAAAAGAACCATCCTCTTTTACTACTGTTTTTGCCTGTTCTGCTGTGATTTTGAAATCAGTCATAGCTTTCTCACGCAAATCTCTGACAGCATTATCTTTCTGCAGCTTGGCTATCTGCTGATTAGCTGTCTCTAAGGCTTTATTTGCCTTTTCCAGCTCGGTCATGTTGCCAGCCTGTAGTTCATCAAGCTGTGTCTGTAGCTCGTCAGCCTTGTCGGCTTTAGCCTTGTACTGATTGACTTTCTCTTTCTCTCTTGCCATTTCCTCACCGCTCTTGTTAAGCAGATTTGTTATCTGCTCATCCGTTGCATCCGGGAAAAGCTTCAAAACATCATTTCTTGTCATTTCAATTACCTCCGTAACTCACGCTTTTGTTATCGCTGGTCGCACCAGCCGAGTTTTTCTGTTGTTTAACGCACAACTGCAAATTTTTGTATAATAAAAAGCAACCTATAAGTTTCCTTACAAGTTGCTCATTATTTGTAATATTTAACGCTGCACCGGCAGTTAGAAATCTCTTTTACCTCTGCGCCAAGTGAATGGTCTTTTGGAAACATCATCAGCGAATTTCCAACCTCAAACGGCTCAAAAATACCAATTCTCTTTCTGTCAACTTCTGCATGTGTAGGTCTGACATGCGAATCTTCTTTTGAGCGCCACTCTTTTGTTTTGTAACCTTGTTTCACCATTTCAGTTTGCAATCTGTAATTGCCGACTGCATTGGCTTCATTCGCAGCTACATTTTTTGCTCGCTTCTGTGATGTAAAATACTCTACTTCAGTATTTTGTGTGGTGGCGTCAACCACCTCATTCACAATGTACCGGGCATAATCCGTAATATATGAGGGTGTTTTCTTTGCCTTACAATACTGTGTGGCAACGCTCTCATATCTGATAATAAATTCTTTGGTGATAGCTGTTATCTCTGTTTCTTCCTTGCCGGATAACAAGGCAAATAGCATAACAAAGATTTTTTCAAACTTTTCAGCAAGCTTTTTTCTATTTTCCTTTTCCTCGTCAGATAAATCCATTTCGCCAAAATATGTTTCGTAGTCAATGTCTTTGATTTCATCATTATTCAGCGCGTGGATTTCATCTGCCATCTTTTATTACCTCAAATCAAAAAAGACAGCCAGTTATTCACTAGCTGTCGTGATGTTATTATTATCGTCATTGCTATCTTCGACTTTATCTGGATATAGACTCTCCATTCTAGCCTTACTCTCAAGTGCAACTTGTTCTGGGTCGCTAAACATATCAACGGTCTTAATTGCTCTCTTGTAGTGGACGCCAATTCTAAGCAGTATTTCAAGTACTTCTGCCTTAACAAGCATATTGTCAAGCTTATTGTGATTGATATGTATTTCAATATCGCTAGGCATAAGAGTGTAGCCTTTATTTATTCTAAGCCTATTAAGAATAATCTTAAGTGACATTCTCTCCGACTTCTTAAGAATAGGCTCATTAATGGCGGTTCTAAGTTCTGCGTCATAATGTCCGTTTCTAAGTTCTACAGCTCCTTGGGTATCACCACCAGTGTTGCCTTGGCGATTTGCAAGTCCTTGTATGCTTAAGAATTTTTCAAACAAATCATTGAAAACTACTTGCCCCTCGGTCTGATTAAGCTCGCTTGACATAATATCAACATCAGCTTTATTGTCAGTGCCGTTGTTGGACTTAACAACTAACGCTCCCTCTTGGCGCATTTTTCTGAATTGCTCTAAGTCAATCTCACAGTTGACAAACTTAACCCATGCCGATACGAACTGTTCTATGCCATTTACTCTGTCGGACTGCAAAGTGTTTATTGCGTCCGTAATAGGTATTGTGATTTCTATATCTGACAATCGCCTAGCGTTGTTTGGATATTCAATAACTGGGATTGCTCTGTTGCCATTTACTCCCCTATCGACTATCTTTCCGTTTCTAATATCAAACCACTCACTGTTGGTAAAGCAAAAATAAACATCAGCTCCATTTTCATCTTTCCCTATCTGGCAGGAAAAAGCTGGTCTGTTGTTCGAATAATACACAACAAAGGTGTACATAGGGTTTTCTGATGATAAGTAAAAATCACTCTCGTCAAGTAGCTCTCCCTTGCTCTCGTCATTTCCGATAAAGCGATAAGCAGTACCGCAAATACTTCTCCAACGGCAAATATCTATGTCAACCTCTTGCTTGCTTTCAGAATCCATTGTCACATTAAGATTTGTAATTTCCTCTGATTTCTTATCATCTGTGCCACGTAACACATATTGTATAGGTTCAGCGCATATATCCGCTGTTTTTCTCTCAACAAGCTCATACGCAAGGTTAACTGGTATCTTATTGTTTACCTCTGGTCTGTTTACCTTTTGACGATATAGAATCGGTTGGTCACCACGATAGTATCTGTCAAGGTACTCAATCTCAATAGCGTTTTGTTCGTGAATCACAAGTGCTTTATTCAATTCTTCGATTATGTTGTTTTTTGTGATTTGCCTTTGACGTGTAAAAATAACTTGTCTGCCGTAATTATTCTGACAGACCGCCGAAAAAGGTCTTACGTTTTTATGTGCGTACCTATACATCAATAAAACCTCATGCCACTTGCAGAAGTTCTCTGTGGAACCTCTTTTATCTGAAATTCTTGTGTGCCAGTCCAAAACCATATCCATTTACGGCAGTGCGTACACATTACCTTGTGGTGCTTTTTATCGTTTTTATTCACCCACGTTAATAGCTTTCCGCAACGAGGGCACATTACACTTCGTTTTCCTGTTGGTACAATATTCTTATTATTCATGTTACCCTCGCTTTACTAAAAATAGCACCCACAATCTGTGAGTGCTATTTCTACAAGAGATTTTTTGCAATGAACGAATTACGATTTTTTCATGGTTATATTATAACTGTCAATTTTTTAAGTGTATATATGCAATAATATGTAAAACTATGCACACTACTGCACATTTTCAAGATATTCTCTTCCGTAAAGCCTTTCAAACTCTTGCAAGGCTCTGCCGTGGATTGTAAATATTTTTCTTATGCTCCAATTTGTAGCCTGTGCGATTTCTTCAAAAGTGTTTTGATTGACATATCTCATTGAGAGTACATGATAATAGTCAGTATTCTCCATACTATCAATTTGGCTGATAATATGATTTCTTTTTCTCATAAATTCATCAACAAGTTTGTCTGTATCTTTTTCCAAGTCCACAATTTTAGTTACTGTACTGCCTAATTTATCTTTATCCGATGAAACGTCAACTGCTTCTTTGTCCGTTGAAACAGTAACACTACATGCTATTGTCTTAAGCCGGTATATTTCAGACAGCTTATTTTGTATCATTTTATCTAATCTGCTAATTTGATTTAAGTAGGTTTTTGTATTCATTAATAAAGTCCTCCTCTGAACGGATTGTGCACTGCTTCAACCTTTGCTATTCTACTGCCTTGCGTCATTCTTAAGGCAAAGTTTGAAAAAACATCAGGAACATCATCAAGCTGTTTTTTGCCTGTTACTGAATATCGCTTCAGTAGTGATACCATTACTCCATAAGGCTCATTGGGCTTATAAAGTGATTGGTCTTTGAAAATAATATGTTGTAAAATCCAGTTAGAACACTGAAAAATACGTGCTTCCTTATTTGTCTCTGTAGGTACATCAGTGATGTTGCATATCCACCCTTTATTTTCAACTCGCTTATTGACTTCCATAGCCACTCTGTCACCACCGGCATTACGTTCAAACTCACACTCTTGCACCTGATTATTGACTAATGTGTTTGACGCGTTTTCATACTGCATTTCATAATCTGCCGTATTATCGCACACGCAATCAACACAGTAATAGTCCTCGCCATATTTTTGCAGTATTGGCATAACAAAATAGTCTGTGCCTTTTCCTTTTGTATCGCATTGAGCTGTAATAATTTCCGGCTTGCCATGTGGCAGATTGAAGTATCTGCGGATTTTATCGTCAGGAAACAATAGTCCCTCACGCTCGATAGGCTCCTGTTTATACAGACATCGGTAAGAGATTTCGTCCATGAGTAATTGTTGGTCTGCAAAAAACTCTTTCGTAAAACCGCCATACTCATAATCAAAATTGCTTTCTCCTGTCACCGGGTCTACATCGGGAACCGATATTGTTTTGACTCTTGGATTTCCGACATACATATTTTGAATGCGTCCGATAACATCATGTACGCTCCAACGAGTGGCAATATGTATCTCTTTACACGGCTTTCCGTCCGTGTCTTGTGTCTTACGCTGTCTTGCGTCTACTGCGTATTTATCCCACAATTTATCAAGTATTACAGGATTTAAGGCTTCTTCAATTCCGCCTATCATATCATCAACTAGCAAAAATTTACTTGCACGGACTTTTCCGGCATTCTTACTTCCAACAGAAGTACATTGCACTGACGGAAAAGGTTTGTATTTGCCAATATTGAATTGCTCCATTTTGGCATTCGTGCTTGTAACTGATAGATTGGGGAAAATATCGTGCCATGCATAATCATCATCATTAGTAACAATGTCGTATACTCCATCGTAGTACATTCGTGTAATATCGCCACTGTGTGAATAAAACAGGCTGTAGTCTTTTGGAAACCAACCGGCAACTGCCGAATGAAAAAATTTCTCAATCGTACTTTTTCCAGCTCCTGGCACTAGGCTCACACACAATATGTCGTATTTATCATCAATCATGCCTTGCAATGCATCCACAAGTCCAATTTTGATTAGTTGTTTCCTGCGTGGCATATAAAACCGGTCTTTAGGCTCACGCTTTTTCTCTATGTACTGAAAATAGCTGTCAACTATTTTGTTTTGGGCTTCAAGTAGCAAAACCTCATATTTTTTGTTTATCAGCTCATATGTGGTTTTGTGGTCAAATGCGTATTTTTCTAAGTCCCAAATTGTACCACCTGTTTTAGCCGTGCAGAAGCACTCTATAAGCCCTTTTGCCCTCTTAGTGAGTTGTAGTCCATACTTAATATCTTTCTCGCCATTTATGGCTACACTGCAAGCGTCTACATAGGCATTAATTACTTGTTCGTCTATTCCATTTCTCTTTATGTAATTTTCGTAACTATTAACTGTGGAAATAAGGCTCTGACTAGCCATAAGAAAAGCACCTCCACTTTTCAGCAAAGGTGCTTATAGACCTCTGCCTATAACTGTTTTAGGGTAGCGCCATAAATCACTTATATGGCGGTAATATTTATTATTTCAGCAATCATCTTTAAATGTTAGGATAAACATTTCTTTTAGTTGTGCATGCATATATCCCTTTTTTCTCCAGTAATAAAGAATAACAATCAATTACATCTTCTGCTGGGCATGCATATGTTTTTATGCCATATCTTTCTGCTGTTTTTCTTTCAATGTAGCAGCTGTTCCAATCATAGTTTTCACATATTCCTATAAATACATCAGCCTGTGCCAGTTTCTTAAGGCTTTCGCCTAAGTACCATACAGCCTCTTTGCTGTCTTTCGGTGGGTTATCCTTAATGTAGCTGTCGATAAGCTCTAATTCTTCGCCCTCGTATATTTCAGCAATCTTTTTCATTTTCTGAATACTTGCTTTAATTTCTTCCTCTGTTCTACCTTTCATTGGCACACTTACAAATAATTTTTTCATTCTGCTTTTCCTTTCATATATTAAATTTTAGCAATACAGCGTTCTTTTACCATATTACCGTTAGATACGATTGGCACTCCGTTCTTATCGCATACATACTTTTCAAACTGGCAGTTGACATTTATGCATGGTATACCTTTTCTATTACAGTCTGCGTGAAAATCAATGTCTGTAATTTTTTTCTGCCATTTACCATTAGCGTATATTTTTGTATAACCGCCTTTTCTAGTTTTGATTATGATTTTACTTCTTGATTTTTTCATATACTTTCTCCACTAATTCATCTGCATATCTTGTCATTTCAATCTGTGTTCCGTTTTCATCCCTTGTACCGACAGTTACATATCTGTTACTTCCACTTATCATATCTCCAATCCGTATTTCCGTTTTATCATCATCAAACTTGTAACATTTGCGCATTTCTTCGATGCAATTATTCATTTCAGTTATTTTCATAACCTCATTCCTTTCTCACGCTATTCGCTAATGCCTTTGTTTCCTCTAAGATTTTCATTGCTAAAGCTCTTGAAAACTCCATATTGTCTTTAGGGTATCTTCCTAAAATTGATTTTGCGTACTCATTAACTGCATCAACTGAAACATTAACATCAATAGTCATATCATGCAATTCAGATGTTTCTATCGGCTTGTCATTTCTATCACCTATTTCGCGTGATTGTGCTTCTCTAAGCGCTTCACTCTCTATTGATTTAATTACATCTGCCATGCTCATTGTAATACACCTTAAATCCTTTCGTTGCATAATCAGAAACAGCCTTTTTCAGCTCCTCGTGGGTGGAATAGGTCTCCTTCAAAAGAATAGCCATGCCTTTTTTGCTGACCGCATAAATCCCAAACGGAACCTGTTTACTTGCAACATGTAAAACAGCTTTTAATTGTTCTGCCTTCATTTCATATACGCTATTTCCGACTGTCAGTTTCATTTCTCATAAATCTCCAAAAATCTTTTCGACATTTAGGGCATAAATCAATGCCTTTTAGCAATTCATCGCCATAATATTCTTTAATCCTGATACTATCAATTTGATTTAACTCTGGCTCCGGTAAAACAATGTTCTGGCGAATTCTTGTTCCATGCACTTCAAGGTTAACCGGTTTTTTAAGTTTCATTTCTCTTAAATGTGGTGTTATGCAATCATACCACTTTCTCTCTTTTGAAATATTTATCTCTCTGCCACACCTGTCGCAAGTGTGCCATTCTTTGCTATGCTTCATTGTGAACTTCCTCCCAAACTCTGCAAAATTCCTTGAATGTTTTCTTGTCTATCAGTGAAGCTATTTCATGCAAGTTTACAATGTTGATTTCTGCATCATGCTCATATTGCACGTCGACAGCAAGGTTTATATCAACCCTTGGAAGGCTCCCAGCATAATGTTCTATTTTATACGAACTACACAAGCACTGTTCGCCATCAATTGTGACTTTAGCACATTCCCTGTGTCCTTCTATTGCTTCTACTTTGAATTTATGTATATTACTCATTCTACCACCACCTTTTAAGCCAACCCTAGCATACATAAAATATCAAGCCCCGATATTCTCTCCGCACCCTCTCTTGTGTGCATAAGAATTTCTTTAAGCCTTTCATTTTCTGCTTCGCTGTATTTATTTCTATCGTACGCTTCTGAAAAACAATAATATTTGCAATATCCATAGCCTGCGCCAAGCATATTTCCGTGAACGCTCTTTCCGACAATATCATAATATTTTGGCACTATTAAAATATTGTGTTTTTCATCTAGGGTACATTCCTTTTGCTCTGCTTTTAGCTTTGATTGAAGATATTTCAGAAAGCTTTGTATATCCTGTTCTGATTTTGAAATATATAAAATAGTTTCTTTCATTTCTTCCACCAACTTTCTAAGCACCATACATAAACATATTTCCAAAATGGAAATCATTTAGTGCTTTTTCTAATTCGTCTTTGTACCTAAATGGACTTAAAGGGCTTTTTATTTCTTCCCTCAATATAGGTGACATATTGTCTATTAAAATGCCTTGTGTAGCACTTGCAAGATTTTGTGGTGGCAAATCCGCTAAAGCGCATAGCTCCATTTTTTTATGGTCGCATTTTTTAGATTTAGGGCAACTTTTACATTTTTCTGCTAATTTGCTTAAAGGTTCCGCCATTACTACACCAACTTTCTACCGCAGATAGGGCAATAATTGATTTTTATATATCCAAGGCAACCACTGTCTCCTGTGTCAATCAACACTCCAAATCCATTTTCATCTTTGCAAATAAAATCTCCGCCGGCGTATCTTTTTTTCATATATTCATCATTGTTCATTGCTATATCCTCGCAAAATTCACACATACTCCTCATTTCTCCTTTGCCTTAAAAAGCGTGTCAGGAAATGGAATGCCTAAAAAATGCATATTTGCGTACTTCCTAAATGTTGGTCTGCTCATGCCAGCCATTTTTGCAGCTTTCGATTGTGAACATCTGCCGTATGCGTATTCCGTCAATGCTTCTTTGAATAGTTTGGCATTTCGTGTCTTAACTCCCTTTGCCATAGACGCATCTCCTTATTTTTTGATAATCGGATAGACAGGGCTCGAACCTGTGACTCCCTCAATTACTGCTATTGCAGTGGTTGTTCTTCCAACTGAACTACTATCCGAAAAAGGAAATATTCACTCCATCAAAAGGTTTGTCAAAACTCATAAAGGCTTTGCTTTGAAGTATATTTCCGATTACTTTCAGCGCGTGCCTTACTCATAACCTTGTTTTTGTGCGTTTTCGTTTTGTTTTGCCTTACTGCATCGTGCCAACACGTACAGACCGCCCTACTTTAACTTTTTAAGTAAAGCATGTCAGCGTTGCGCAACCGCTATTCAAGATATAACAGCTCGCACTAAACCGACATATGATTGATGTGGTGTGGATTTGAACCACACATGAACAAGCACTCCTGACCTTTCAAGCCCCTAGCAATCAGGTATTCCCCTGTGGTTATGCTATGGTGGATTCGAACCACTAGCTCATTCTATCTGCTATTAGCGTTTACTCATTCCGCCACACATCAACAGTCAGCGTCACGCTGACTAACGCCGACATCGTGACTCGAACACGAACAACATTTCTGTTGGATAGCTTAGCAAGCTACTGGAATACCTTTATCCCATATCGGCAAATAATTTATTGACAGGACTTAGCAGCGCATTTTCTGTACCGTCCATTTAATCAAGCCTTGTCGCCTACTTGAACCAATAATTAACTGGCAAGGTGAGAATTGAACCCACGACAAGTCGGTTAACAGCCGACTGCTCTACCACTGAGCTACTTGCCAATAATGAGGGTGAAGTCTAAGGAGTGGCAACACCCTCCGGAGATATAATTTGTATGTGCTGTAGGAAAAGAACTAACGAAACCTACAGCAAAGGACATGTGAGGGATTGCACCCCACCTAAGACTCATATGATTTGAGTTGCCCTAGTTTAACAATTAATTAAAGGGGGTATATATGTCTACTCTGCCTATTACAGATGTCTTTACGACAGGTTGGTTTTCACGCTCGTGCATTGTGGGATTATACACGATTAAACCCTCACAAGCCTTGTGACGGCTCTTAACAGCTTTCCACTATGAGGGCGAAAGGAACTACTAAGTCCAATGTCGGGGAACCAAGTAAACCCCGAGCAGGGCATGTTGGATTTGAACCAACGAATACAGGAATCAAAATCCTGTGCCTTACCGCTTGGCGAATGCCCTATATTTACTGCCACATGAAAGCTATGGCAAGTATTTGACCGAACATTACAGCAATGCCAAGGAGTCTTGTACTAACTGTCACTTTTTTGTTTAATGCCGTGTTTACCATTCCAAAAGCGATTAATGTCAGCCATACTGTTGTTGCAATTTTTAGTACAAACATATTTACACCTCGTTTTCTTTCAATATTGACTCGGTTATGCACGCAAGAGCCAAAAACACTATTGAAACAGCCATTGAGCATGGGTCGGAAAAGAGTATCGCATGAAGCATACAGAATAACATCATCCATGCAAAAATGCCTTTAATGAACATTGGCAAGTATCTGTCAGCAACCTTACTGAAAATCTTCCATCTGCGCTTAGATTTAAGCTCTCGAGCCTTATCCGTATACCATGCCGCCTCGTGCATACCCTGTACAAAGTTTGTAAAGCTGCTTGCATGTCTAGCACGATACTTACACCTGTATGCAGTAATCTCACACCATTTAGCCACATCCTTAAGTCCGTAAATGTCAATCATTTCATCAATGCACTCTTTACGATTAGGCAGATTGTAGTGACTAGGGTGGTTTACCATTTCGGAATTAATTTTGTTAGACTCAAATCCTGTTAATTTCACAGCTCTTAGCTCCTTTACTGTTATATATTATATATAACTAATATTTAATCATAGTTGTATGTATATATATTATTATTGTGTATGTTGTTTAATTAATATATAACTTATGTTATAATAATAAATACTGCTTGGTGTAATTGAGGTATGGGTAAAGGCCTTTTTGTTTTGGCGGATATTTTGGGGACTAAGTGGGGCGGTTTGCCGCTTTTCATATAGACCCCCAGGGCCTCCAATACGCAGCCATTCAGACCTCAAGTAATCAAGCATTTTAAATTGTATCTATTGCATATACAATTCATCTCTATACTTTCAACTCTTCGCTAAACAACTGTTTTGTGAATAGTTATAATAATTCAATAGCCCTCAAAGCTTTGTAAATAGAGGGTTTAGAATTGTGTGTATTGTATATACAATTACTTGGCATTATCAACCATATTATCATTCGTTAATGCTTTAATATTCTGACTATTTGCCCCGCCTAACTGTGGTAATTGGTCTACTGTGAGTGCTTGCTTTTGTCTATTACTATCTGCCGTGTATGGGCTTGCCCATCCAAACTGACGATTGAGTACTGCTATCACTCCGACAGGATTCTTGCTACCAGTGACAAGCTTATCGGAAAGACTTTCTTCCCTGTATTTTGCAAGTTTTTTGTATATATCCGAAGCCACCGAGCTTAATTTATTGCCATCACGCCAGTTATATATGATACTATCCGGAATACCTGTTAACGTAGTATAACCAATAACAGATACTTCTTTATCGTATCTCATGCATAGATCATATATATATATATTTAATACATCCATGCATTTATCATAATCATAACTATTGCAATTACTAGGTATTTTATTGCTGTTTAAATTATAATTTACTGTACTTTTTAATACTCCACCTTTAAACACATTTTTATAAATAAAATAAAGAGCACTATTCCAAACTGCTTGGCTCTCTTTTTTCATGTCTTCAATGCCGTTTCCTTCGCAGAAAATACTAAGTTGTGCCATGATCTCATTGTCGTAGATTTCAATATCTTGTTGATTCGCTGCCATTTTCTGCACCTCCTTAAATCTTTAAAAAAAATAAAAGCCCGCACAACCTAGAATTTAAATACTCTAAGCTGTACAGGCTAACCGGCATCTGCATATGCGCTCACACTTGGCAATAGTGTGTTCTGCGCTTAAATTGTTGATATAAATATACACCACTAAATATATTTTGTCAAATAGATTTTTAGAATATTACTGGCTGTATATATTTAGCTTAATATATTTAATCAAGTATTATATATTTATATATTATATATATTATCTTGTTTAATATAAATAAATAAAAATAAAGGGTTAATATAATAATATACACATCTATAAAGCCGTAAGGCTTTATTAATATATACTATACTTACCTAACCTATACTACGGATACACTTTGGATACAAGTTGTATACATGATGTATACATGATGGATACATTTTGGATACAACTATCAATTTTCCTTGTTTATTTTTCCGCTTTATTAATTTTAGAGTTGCAAAATCAAGCCTTGAACAACTCGAAAAAGAAATACCCGGTACAGTTGTTGTGCGGTTCTTATTTCCCAAAATTTGCAATAAAAAAGAGCCGTTCAAAAAAACGACCCTTGAAAACAATATTTAATTTTTTATGCATCCAATTCAATGCTAAATTCATCTTTAAGTGTCTTTTCAAACCCTGGCACTAATTCACAATACCTTTTTAAAAAACTCTCGTTTGAGCAGGGTGCAAGTTCAAAGTGCACACGCTCTCTTGTTTCGTCGTCCATGAGCGCAACAATTGCACTCATTGTGTTATCATTAATTCTTTCACTCATTGTATATCTCCTTTAAACTTCCGCCTTAATCCTCTTTGCAATCCTCTATTCTCCAATTAGGACTCATTCCTTGAGCTTCCCAAATAAGATACTCTCTCATATCGTCAATATCTTCGATTTCAGCCCATTTGCCGTGCTCCTCTTCAAGCTCTGTATTCGGTTCAAACCACGCTTTGACCTCTTCAAAAGTCTTTGGCTTGCTATATTCGGCCCTGTTGTCTGCGTCAACTATTCTATATTTCATACTCTTTATTTCTCACTTTCATTTATTATTTTTAACTCAGCCTTGAGCTCTTCAATTCTCTTTAACTTGTCTGCAATCGCTCGTTCTGCCCTAATCTTGAATTTTTCTTTTGCATACTCAAGGTTAGACTCTGCAAGGACCATGCAATTACATTTTATTTGCCCAACTTCATCTTTCCTTACTGTGCTATAGTAGTTAGGGAAAGAACCTTTGACAGCCTTATACGTCTTTGGCTTCTCTTCCGCTTCGCATTCCTTAACGTATAAGCCTTTAGGATTGCTACTATCTGTGTTTAAAATGTAAAAGTATAATTTCATTTTCCCACCTCATTAATTAAATTGTTTCTTTGCTACGACATAACTATAACATTTTGTGCCTTGTATGTCAATTATTTTTTGTGCCTTATTTTAAAATTTTTTCTTCACGCTCTAATTTTTCGGCTACCGCCAGTTTTATAAAATCATTTGCACTATATTTCAATGCTTTTATGCGGTCTTTTGTGCCTTTTGCAAATCGACAGTTTACGCGCTCAAATTTATCATCATATTTATAGTTGGCTTTTCTGCGCGCTTCTGTGGTCTTATATTCCATATATTTTGCACCTCTTTCCTTTATATAGTTACATTCATTATATATTTTTGTGCCTTGTAAGTCAAGTAATAATAATTGCTTCTATATAATAGCGTTTTAAATATTTTTGTGCCTTGTATATATTGTATAATAGTTTTATTGTTTTGTGCCTTACATTTTGTGTATTTTGTCAATTGTTTTGTGCCTTACATTTTGATATACTTTAGTCAAGCCGAAAGGCAAGAAATACTTACAATATAGAGACAAAAATATGTTTGCAAAGCAAACAAACTAAAGGAGATGTAAATATGAAAACATTAAAAGAAAGATTGAGCAAGCTTGAAAAAGAGCTTACCCCAGTATGCAAAGCACATGAGGACGATTGCGACAAATGTCCTTACAAGTGTACAAAATGCCGTGAGTACATTGAACTCGCAGCAGAGTTAGAGAGATAGAAAGAGAGGTTTTAAATATGAAAACAAACGATACAATCAAAGTACATTTATATGATTTACACAATAAGGAAATACAAACTAGAAACTATGGCAAGACTTTTTGCGTGTACGAAAAAGCCGGAAAACTTGGAATTGATTGGAACACAGAAAAAAGTCCGCACACCTGCAAGGGCGATGCGTTTGCACCATTCGAAACTTTTGCGCCATCTGTAATATTCGAAAATATTGAAACCGGGGAACTTTTCCACTTTTCAAATATTAAAAATGCAGTTGTTAGAATAGCATAGCCGAAACGCTCCAACTTGGAGCGTCCACCGCGGGACGGTCTCCCGGTGCTGATGATGGCAGACTAGAAAGGCGTAAAAATGAGA